>OGPN01000564.1_pt1 | contig 26379 bp, 15 predicted proteins | sample 1552941 | NCBI WGS metagenome assembly OGPN01 (sample SAMEA2580220, study PRJEB22360) | human gut metagenome | biome: human gut; feature: human-associated habitat; material: faeces | place: Denmark | collected 2008/2010
GGCGCGGGACCCGGCCCTGCGGGGCCGCTGCCGATGACGGCGACTCTGCGGCCGTTGCGCGGTGCGGTGCGGGACGCCGCGGCGCCGTGTTCGAGTTTCCAGTCGCCTACGAAACGTTCGAGTTTGCCGATGGCGACCGGTTCGCTCTTGATGCCCAGAATGCAGGAGCCTTCGCACTGCGATTCCTGCGGGCAGACGCGGCCGCAGATCGAAGGCAGCGAACTGTCTTCGGCGATGATGTCGGCCGCTTGCTGCAGCTCGCCCCGGTGCAAGGCTCCGATAAAGTCCGGGATGCGGATATTGACCGGACAGACCGCTACGCAGCGGGGATTTTTGCATTGCAGGCAGCGCGACGCTTCGAGCGCCGCCTCTTCGAGGTCGTAGCCGTAGCAGACCTCCTCGAAGTTGGTCGCACGTACTTTCGGGTCTTGTTCGCGCACGGGGACGCGCGGTATCTTGTTTGCCATTGTAGTCGTATGCTTTTGGGGGTGTAGGCGGAGCGGCGTGCCGGCTCCGCCGTGCGTTTATTTGTCCAGTCCTATTTTACATTGGTGTCCGGCTTGGCGCTCGGCTTCGATGGCCGCGGCGCGCTGTTCCTGCGTGCGGTACATGCCCTGACGGCGCATCGCTTCGTCGAAATCGACTTCGTGGCCGTCGAATTCGGGGCCTTCGACGCACGTGAAGCGCGTCCTGCCTGCCACCGTCACGCGGCAGGCGCCGCACATGCCCGTTCCGTCGACCATCAGCGCATTGAGCGAGACGGTCGTTTTCAGCGCGTATTTCTTCGTCGTGAGGGCCACGAACTTCATCATGATCATCGGACCGATGGCCACGCATTCGTCGTAATGTCGGCCCTGCTTTCCGATCAGTTCGTCGATCACCTGTGTAACAAGCCCTTTGAAGCCTTCGGAGCCGTCGTCGGTGGCGATATGGAGGTTTTCGGCCACGGCGCGCATCGCGTCGGTGTAAATGAGCATGTCGCGGGTCTTGGCGCCGATGATCACGTCGGCCTTGACGCCGTGTTCCTTGAGCCATTTGACCTGAGGATAGACCGGGGCGGTGCCTACGCCGCCTGCGACGAAGAGGTAATGCCGCTTGCGGAGTTCGTCGAGCGGCATTTCGACGAATTCGGAGGGGTGGCCGAGCGGGCCTGCGAAGTCGGCGAACGCTTCGCCCGCTTCGAGCGAACAGATTTTGCGCGTCGAAGCGCCGATGGCCTGCGTTACGATGGTGACGCTGCCCTCTTCGGCGTCGAAGTCGGAGATCGTGAGCGGAATGCGTTCGCCGTGTTCATCGGCGCGGACGATGATGAACTGTCCCGGCCGGGCCGAGCGTGCGACGCGCGGCGCGAGGACCTTCATCAGCCAGATGCCCTCTGCGAGGAGTCTTTTTTCAAGTATCGGGTACATTTATAAATGGGTTTCCGGCTTTTATCCGCCTGCGCGGTAAAGCCGCATTGTCGTATCTTTAGTCTTCGACGATCGCCGTCGCCCGCAGCCGCCGCATCGGGCGCGTGGGATCGTTGGTTATGATCGTTACGAAATCGGTCACCACGCCGTACTCCTGCCTGCCGGGGTCGAGCGTCGCCTTGGCCGTGAACGAACTGCCGGCCGGGATGCGCTGTCCCGGCATGAGCGTCGTCGCGACCTTGCCGCCCGTCTCCACGGCGCGGACGATCAACTCGCCGTCGCCCGTGTTAGTGAGCGTGAAGGTGCGCTGCTGTTGGGGCGCATTGTGTTTTACCGGGCCAAATTTAATAATATTTTCGGTTATCTGCACTTTCGGCGTCCGTCGGGTGTCGGTCGGGGACTTGTCGATGCCGATGCCGTGGGCTACGATCAGCGTTCCGTTGCCGCGGCCGTCGGCCCGCACCTCCAGCGCGTCGCGCAGCGAACCGTAGCGGGGCGCGCCCTCCGGGTTGAGGTACATGAGGTTGATTTCGGCGGTCTGGCCGGGGGCGAGTTCGCGCGGGTAGTCGGCGGCGAGCAGGCCGCTCGACTCCTTGGGATGCAGTTCCAGACGGACCGGGCGGTTCGACGTGTTGATGCAGCCGATGGCAGACTGGACCTGCTGTCCTTCGCGGATATAGGAGAAGGTGCAGAGCGTCGAAGCGAGCCGCAGACCGCCGCCCGCATCGACCGGATATAGCTCTTCGGTGGTTTTGGTGCGCGGGGTGACGGAGCCGCGCACGGTGAGCGTTGCGATCTTGCGCCGCTCGGAGGAGTAGACGCCCAGCTCTTTGGTGAAGGCGCCGGGGCGGTTGGTCGGGTCGAACGTTACTTTGATTGTCGTTTTCTCGCCCGGACGGATCGGCCGTTTGGTGAATTCGGGTACCGTGCAGCCGCAGGTGGTCACCACGTCGAGGATCACGACGGGTTTGTCGGAGCGGTTCTCGCCCGTGAACGTGTGGCTTACGCGGCCGTCGGTTTCGGAAATCGTGCCGAAGTCCCATGAATCGGGCGTGAAAATCAACTGGGCGTGCGCCGGCGCCGCCAAGGCGCAAAGGGCCAAGATTATGAGTGAGATATGTCGTCGTATCGTCATGGTGCGTATGGATGTCGGTTTTGCAAAGGTACATTTTTTGTGAAAAAATCGTGCAATAATTTTGCGGGAATGAAATTTTGCTATATATTTGCACTCCGAAACGGTTAAACAACAAGTTTCGAATGCCTGAATAGCTCAGTTGGTTAGAGCACATGACTGTTAATCATGGGGTCCTAGGTTCAAGTCCTTGTTCAGGCGCAGATGCGCGAGGGTTGCGTAAGGTTCTTTCAAAAACGCCTGCAAAGAGGTGATGAAAAGAGAATGAAAAATTTTGCTGAAAAATTTGGAGTTCCTGAAAATTGAATTACCTTTGCAGTCCCAAGCCATTTTTAACGGGAGCTTAGCTCAGCTGGTTCAGAGCGTCTGCCTTACAAGCAGAGGGTCGGGGGTTCGAATCCCTCAGCTCCCACTAAGTTGAAACCATCCAAGAGGATGGTTTTTTTATGCGGAAAAATTCTGGGAGCATAGCTCAGTTGGTTTAGAGCGCCTGCTCGACAAGCAGGAGGTCAGCGGTTCAAATCCGCTTGTTCCCACCAATGAAAATCAGACAGTTGCAGGAGTGCGGCTGTCTTTTTTCATGCCCTCGGCGGAGGGGCTTTCCATGAGGTTTGCGTGGAACGGGTAGACCGCACGGTGAACCGACGGCCGAGGTCCGATGGGCATGCGCGTATGTGCAGCGGATTTTTGTTGTCAAAAAAACGCCGCGCCAGCGGGACCGGCGCGGCGTGAATATCCTCGTTGTCGGTTAGAATTTGTAGTAGAATCCGAATTTCAGATCGGACGAGGAGAGTTTCAGGCCGAAGGCCTCGCCGCTGCCGCCGTTGAAGTAGTCCTTGCGGTAGCCGAGGAAGCCGACCTGCGTCAGGAAGCTGAAGTGCTCGTTGATCTTCACGCTCAGTCCCGGTGTAATACCTGCCTGAAAGCCCTCGTGATCGCAGCAGGCGAAGCCTACGCCGCCGTCGAGGAAGAGCGACAGAATCCCCTTGTTATAATATTTGTAACGGGCATAGGGCGACGCCGTGAAGACGTTGGCGCTGCCGCCGTCCTTTACTTTCAGGTACTCGTAACCGAGCGCCATGCCCACCGACCATCTCTTGTTGAAATCGTAGCCCGCTTCGGGAGCGATCGAGAACGAATCGGTTGTGACGCCTTCCGTTTTGTCGTGCCAGTAACCCAGCTTGCCGCCGATCCACAAACCTTTCTCCTGCGCCGAAGCTTTGTCGGCTGCCGTAAAGCTTGCAGCTGCTGCAAGCAGTACGATAATGATTTTCTTCATCTTTGTTGCGTTTTTAGTTTGACTGAAAAATGGAGCTGTTTTTCTGTTCCGAAAGCAAAGAAACAGCGCGGATTTCTTACGTGCAAATAAATTCAACGAACCGGATGTTTCTAAAAATCAACGCATAGAATTTATAAATTGAGCGATCGGCCCTATGCCGGCGAAAGTGCGGAAAAGGGGACCGCGGGGTAAAAAATCAGGCTGCAAGGGATCTCTTGCAGCCTGATTCGGAGGATGAGTTGTGTGCGGCTTACCGGTGCGAGCGTTTGGCGACGAAGAGCGCCAGAATGAACGATACGGCCGACGCGGCGATCCAGAAGACGATCGCCGAGTCGAAATTGTAGCTTGTCACGCCGTCCAGCTCCGTTTTGCCGGAGTTGATGAGCCAGCCGCTGACGATGTCCTGCAGGCCGGCGCCGACGTAGCTCGCCATGCCGACGATTCCCAGTGCGGCGCCCGTCGCTTCGCGCGGTACGATGTCGATGGCCATCAGGCCGCCCAGAAAACAGATCAGCACGCCGATCGCCACGCCGAACAAAATCATGCTGAGGATATTGACGACCAGCCCGTCGCCGGAGTAGAGGAACAGGCAGAGCGCGACGGTGTTCAGCACGCCGAAGCCGAAGGCCAGCACGTTGCGCCGCCCGTGGAAGAAGGCGTCGGAGAGCCAGCCCGAAAAGACCGTGCCCACGATGCCGCAGAGCGCATTGACCGAAATGACCTGCGTGGCCGCGGCCAGCGTATAGCCTTTGATCTCCTGCAGGAAAAGCACGCCCCAGCCGTTGATCGCATAGCGGCTGATATACATGAACGCGCTGGAGAGCGCCAGCACCCAGACCAGCGGATTGCGGATCACGGAGCGCTGCAGGTCGGAAGTTTTGCCGTGGTCGCGGGGCGTGCCGGGAGTCTCTTCGCCGGTCAGCTCCTCGATCGGGGGCAGCCCCTTCGATTCGGGGGTGTCGTGCATCAGCAGTACGATCGTCAGTACGCCGAGCACGCCGGCGACCGACGAGCCTACGAATCCCCATTGCCAGCCGAAGAAGCCGACGACCGCGCCGACGAACAGGAACGACAGGAATTCGCCGAGGTTGTGGCTGGCGCTGAAGAATCCGTAGTAGGTGCCCCGCTTGCTGAGCGGGTACCACCGCGAGAGGGCGATGATGGCCGGGGGCGCGCCCATCGACTGCGACCACCCGTTGACGCCCCACATCACGGCGAAGGCGACGAAGAGCGTCATGTTGCCGACCATGCCCCCGCCGTTGGCGAAGCCCAACGCCCCGACCAACAGGTTGGCGACGGCCGAAACGCACAGTCCCGCGGCCATGAAACGCTTGATGTTGCTGTGGTCGGAGAGGAATCCGTTGACGAACTTGCCGATGGCGTAGGCGAACAGCAGCGCCGAGCCGATGATGCCCAGCTGCGTGGCGTCGAGAGCCCCGCTTTCGAGGATCGGCTTCTTGACCACATTGAGGCTCGTGCGGCAGACGTAATAGAGGCTGTAACCGACCGTGCCGGCGATGAAGCTCTGGAAACGCAGCTTCTTGTAGAGTTTCATGCGCGCTGCGTCGTCGCCCGTGAACGGCGCCGAAGGCGCGCTTTTGCGGAAGTAGGAAAAAATCGGCATGAATATCTGTTTATGAAAATAAGCCTGCACCGGAAAGTTGTTTCCAGTGCAGGCTTATTCATTTTATCTTAATGCTTTACGACACATATATCATCGAGGAACCAGCGCGTAAAGCCGCCTTCGGCCGCTTCGCTCGTGAAACGCAATTGCGTGGTGGAGGTCGCTCCGTTCACCAGGAATCGGAAATCCGAGAAACTCTGATAGTTCATACCCGATATCACCTTTGAGGTTTCGCCGTCGATTGTGCCGCCACCGATCACTTCGACCTTGAAGCTGGTCATATCACCCTCCTTGTCGGCAGCATCGGCCATCATCGACCCTGTCTTATAGGCCATTGCTTTCAGCGTCACCTCGATATCCGTCGCTTCGGCCAACGCCGAGAGAGCAGGAGTGGTCAACTGACCGACTTGGCAGGAAAGGGCATTGGGCAGCGTTGCCTGGAACGGTGCATGGCCGATCTGGACGTAACCCGGACGGGCACTCACGTTCTCTCCGGTCAAGCCGCCTTTTTCCGCTTCGTTCCAAATCGAAATGTCATTGCCCGAGAAGACGTTCATATTGACCAGTTTATCACTTCCCAGCAAGTAATCTACACCACCGTAGATCCGATCGAAACCTTCGGTATAAATTGCTCCGGCGGGGAAAGTCGTCAAATCGGATGAAGGCCGGTCGAGTACTATCGCAGCGTGCAGACGACCTTCGCCGCCTTCCGTAGCCTTCGTATCGCCGCCTATGCGGATGTCCTCTTTTTGCATGATGCGGATATAAAGCGTAGAGCCTTTTCTAAGCGTTTCGTGCAGTGTCACCGGCACAGAGAAGAAATGCGGAACGTTACGCTTGCCCGAAGGAATCAGCAAATCGCCGCATGTTTCCCATAGCGTGTTGTCGGTCGAACTTTGCACGGCATAGTTGCGCGGGGCATAATTCGTTCCCGTAACGCTGCATGAAAGCCACAACGTCCCGGAAACCGTTTCTGCAATCGGATAGGTTAACAATACATAGGGATAGGGATTTCCGGTATCCCACAGCTGGAGCGAGAAGATGTTGTCGAGCTTATCGGCATTAACCCTAAACCGCACCCCGTTGTTATTACCATTCGACGAAGCCTTGCTCCTGTAAAAGGTCATCGTGACACCCGATCCGTCGTTCGGCTCCACAATCTGTTTGGCCGGCGGTGCCGAAAGGAAATTCGTCCATGTCGATCCGTCAGACATCCGCATCGTATTATAGTACATGCCATCGGCATCCGAGGCCCCTTTGGCTTTGAACGAGAAGATATATGGCAGTCGGATGCCCGAAGCAGCGCCGAAGCGGTTCCCCGAAAGAGCGAAATCTTCCGTGGTGACGGGCAAGAGTACCACTTCGCCGTCCACCAGGGAGGCGATACCTGCCAGCCGGCCACTACCCGTCGGCACGGCGGCTCCGACGAACGCCGCACCCGACCATGTGTAAACCGCGTAACGTTCATTGTCTTCATCCTGGAATTCCACGCGCCCATCCATCGTAGCGGTCAACTCCGTAGCTACAGCTTGCACGGTCTTTAAGGCGACGTACATCGATTCGTAGGTCTTGGCAACATAATTGGCATGGGAGATGACAACCGGACTGAGTTGCACATTCGAAGTTTCGGTCCGTACTATGGCAGCATCGGCCGCAGGGTGCAATTCGAGTATTCCGTTCCCATCACGCGTCAGCACGGCACCCTTAACCGGAATTTCCAATTCTTCACCGAAGTCGTTCCACGAAAGCTCTTCCGTGCGGACGAGGATGCCCGAACCGGGTTCTTTGGCATCTTGTATGCCGAAGACTCCGCCAGGCAGGTTTGCTCCAATGGCCGCCGTATTGACTATTGCGCAGATCTTTTTATCCTCCGTAATGGTATATTCGGGAGTTCCGACCGTCAGGTTCGAAGCCAACGAGCGCAGTTCAGCGATCGTCAGATAGGAGCCGTGAGCGGACTGCTTCACGAAAACCGTCAGAGTTTGCGACGGATCGTCGGTAGAGCGAATCGTCACTTCCGTTTCTCGAACAGTCGAGGTATTGGGCATAAGCGAAAGAACAATGTCAGCATTTCCCAGACCTGTTTTCGGGGAAATGGAAAGCCATTGAGCGTCTTCGTCTTCGATGACGACCTGCCAATTGCAGTTGGCTTTAAGTGCGACCGTGAAATCCGACTCCATGGCAGGGGCGGCAATCTGCGTCTTATCGGCCCGAAGCGACGCATTCGGAAGATCGACATCTTGATTTACGCATGCTGCGGCCAATACCGGTACGAAAAGCAGTGCGAAAAACCGCCGGGCATTTGAAAATATCTTGTTCATAACAACACAGTCTTTAATTGGGCATTTACTCTTTCTTGAGGTCTACGAAAACAGGCAGGTGGTCCGAGACGGTATAGACATCGATCTCCGAGAAAGTCGGAACGGCTGCTCCGAGTACTTCACAAGAAGCCTGATTGCCTGTGTAAACCAAAACGTAGTCGATGCGGGTGTTTCCCGTAGACATCGTGTAGTCATTCGAGGTGATGATTTTCCAGCTTTTGAGCAGTTCAATGAAAGCGTCCGACGTCGTCCTGTTCAGATTCAGGTCTCCAGCCAGATAGACTGGCTTGTCCGACGTCTGGAAGTGTTCTGCGGCATATTCATTCAACCGCGTGGCAGCCGCCGTACGGTTAACCTCCGATTTGTGACAGAAGTGCGTGGCGATGAAGACGAAACGCTCGAATTCGGCTACCAGAGCGATGCGGGCTTCGGTTTGATCGGGGTTCGGCAGGGAAAGTATTTCGGTCGAGAGAGGCTCTTCGCGCGAGAGAATCCCGTTGCCGTACTGCCCTCCCCGCTGGTCGATGGCACGACCGAACGTGGCATACATTCCCGTACGATTCGCCAGTTCCTGAACCTGCGAGACCGGATGCCAAGAGGTTTTTTCATCCAGTTCCTGAAGGGCAATGGCATCGGGTGCCACAAGGCTGATGACCTTGGCTGTCATGTCGTAGTGCGCCCGATCATAGGCCGGATCCTGTGTAATAGGCCCTTCGCAGCGATGAGTATTATAGGTTGCCAGACGCAGGGAGTTATCCAGCCGGTCGTAACCATCGACATAAGGATTCGAACCGCCATTCCCGGAAGCGAATCCGAGATCAAAATCAGAGTTATCCCCTTCCAGATCGTGGCAGGCGGATGCACCTACCGCCAAGCAGAATAACAAGGCTATCGTTTTCAATGTTTTCATTTCGATTCGTTTTTAGATTAGAAAGGCAGTCCGTCATTCCATCCGGGATTCTGTGAAATCGCGCCCTGCGTAAGCACCCGATCATCGGTCGGAATGGGGTAAAGATAATCGCGCTCTTCGTTCCAGGTACGTTGCTGTGTACTATGAGCCAAAACATTGCCGCTCGTTTCTCCGCTCAGAACAATATCCGACCCTAATTTAAGGTAAAGTACGTCGGCGCTGTTTCCCGGAGCCTTCTCGGTATCGTATATGCAAACGTCAACCGACCCGTTCCCGTCAAGATCGTATTCGCCCGTGCCGGGAAAGTAAAGCCCTTCGATAGGCTTCTCGAAACGTTTGCCCTCTTTCCAACGCATAATGTCCCAGTAGCGAAGTCCCTCCATCGGAGTTTCGAGCGTCCGCTCGCGACGGATTTCCAGAATAACACCCTTGTTGGCTCCGGTCACGTTGGCATATCCCGTTTCGGATGAGGAGAGATAAGGATCAGGATTCGCATTCGCTTCTTCCATGTCGAGGTCGGGCAATCCGGCACGAGCACGCAACGGCCGGATCGTATTATCAAGGTCCGCCTGTTTCAATGTTCCCAATTCGGCCTTGGCTTCGGCATAGTTCAGCAGCACCTCCGCCAACCGGAAAAGAGGCATATCGTTGGTCGAGGCTTTGTTAGCGTCATATTTCTCTTCGGTGAGATATTTGATCAACTGATATCCGGTCGTCGAGCGCGAAAGGTCCGGGGCCAGTTCCTTGCTGCCACCGATTCGTTTGTACCCCGGAGTGCGGAGTGTCTGCGCCATACGCAAATCGCGGTTCTTGCACTCTTCGACAAATGTCTTGGTAGCATAGTCCGTCTGATCCGTATAGCGTGATCCGTCGCGCATAAGGTACATGTTGACCACGTTGCGCGTCATGCCGGGACGTCCCATCGTCGCACCCGTAAGGTGTCCGTTGACATCGTGCGTCATACCGCTGATGGCCGACGTATAGGCTCGCGCCAAAATAATCTCTGTTCCAATAGCATTCTGAGATGTGAAAAGATCCTGATAAGGTGTGCTGCCACTTGTGTAAATTGAATAGGGTCCGGTCAGGAAAGGCTCCGAGACATTGACGCACGCCTGAAGAAACTCCTCATATCCGTCGAGTCCGTGATATTTCCGAAATGTACCTTCGAATAACGCGATACGCGACTTCAAAGCGCGAGCCGTCCATCGGGTTACGCGGTAGACATTCTGCACCTCGGGCAGATTGGCGATGGCGAAATCCACATCCTCCATTACTTTCTCCATAACCGACTCACGCGAATCGCGCCCTTTGTACAGTTCTTCTTCATCCGAACCCAGCGGACGGTCCACCCAAGGTACATCGCCATAGCGTTTGACCTTCTCGAAGTAGAAATAGGCCCGGAAAAAGCGGGTCAGACCCTCGTATTCAAGTCGTACGGACTCATCCTCGACTTGCGATGCACGTGAAAGGAAGAAATTCATTTCACGCAACTTTTCCCAGTTCCAGTTACCGTCGGTCGGCATGGGCCTGCGCACTCCCGATATTTCGTCGGCCAGCACATCGCGCACGATAACATCGTAAGGCTCGCTATAAATACCCTCGGCGGACGGGAAGACGGTGTAGTAATTGTTCGTCCAAAGTTCGCAGTCGGTCTCCGTCTTGAAATAGGTATCCGGGGAGAGACGGTCTTTTGGCTGATAGTCGAGCATGTCCTCGCACGATATACAGGCTATAGCTGCGGAGAGGAACAACGCATTGATGATCGTATGTTTCATGGTCGTATGTTTAGAATGTCAGGTTGACGCCGAAAGCAAAGGTTTTGTACCACGGATAGGCGTCCGAATTTCCGCTGTTGGTAGTCGCTTGCTCCGGATCGATAAAATCGCTGTGCAATTTCGTAAAGTAGAACAGATTTTCACCGCTGAAATAGATGCGGCATTTCGAAAGTCCTACTTTTGATATCCATCGTTCGGGCAAACTATACCCAATAGTGAGATTTTTCAGGCGACAATAAGCCAGATTTTGCAGGTAACGATCGTTGACGTTGCGCATTGAGTGCTTGGAATCGCGGGCCGAATAAGCACGAGCGCGGGGGAAATAGGCGTCGGGATTCTCTTTACTCCAAACATCGGACATGAAATTGCGTGGAATGAACGATGCGAACGGACGGACATAGGGACCCCAGAATTTGATGTTGTCGTTGGCAGGATACCAGTCTTGACGTCCTACGCCCTGAAAGAAGGCCGAAATGTCGAATCCGCACCATTCGAATGACAGGTTCAGACCATAGGTATAACGAGGGGTGCTGTTTCCGATTTTCACACGGTCACCCGGATTATCGAGCGTACCTGCCCCCTCATTTACGGCATTGTCGCCGTTCAGATCGAGATATTTCATATCGCCGGCTTGAATCCCTCGTCCGTATTCGCCCGCATCAGTGCGAAAATAGTCGTAGCAAACTTCGGTCAGATCGATCCGGGAGGCATATTCCTCGGCTTCGGCGGTCGTCCGGAACAAACCATCTATACGGTATCCCCATATTTCGCCCACCTCTTTGCCTACATAGGGATCGCTCAAAATTCCCGAAGGGTTATCCACTTTGGTGTACTTGGCCGTATAATCAGCCAAGGTCGCCGTCACAGCGTAATGGAAAGGACGTCCGGCGACCTTGAACGAATCCCGCCAGCCGAGTGTCAGTTCCCATCCTTTGGTACGGATGTCATTGGCATTGACCATAGGCTCATCAGCACCATAAATCGACGGCAGCGATTTTCCTTGAGTCAAGATGCCTTTTACATCGCGGATATAAGCATCGAACGTAAGGTTCAAGCGCGAATGCAGCATATTCAAATCAATACCGATATTCTTGTGGACCACTTTCTCCCAGGTGAGATTGCCCGCTACCGGATCGTCTGCATAGGCATAAGCGCCCCCGCTGACCTTGTCGAACGTGTAGTTGCCCATTACTTTTTGCGTGTTAACGCTCTGTATGTAATCGTACGATCCTACATCCTGATTCCCCAGCGTACCGTAAGAGGCCCGAATTTTAAGGTTGTCGATTACGCTGCGGACGGGCTCGAAAAATTTCTCTTCGCTGATCCTGTACCCCAGCGAAAACGAAGGAAAGAATCCGAAGCGATCCCCGCGAGGAAACTTCGACGATCCGTCATAACGACCGTCTACCTCGAATAAATAGCGTCCTTTATAGTTGTAGGCTGCTCGATAGAAGATGCCTACGGTTGCACGTTCGTCGCGGCCTCCGGTAAGTTCGGGAATTTCACCCACTGCGAGATTAAAATCCGAGAGTTCCTTAGTCAGCAGATCTTCACGTGTAACTTTCAGATCTCGATGGCGGCGTGTCTCGTAGTTGAAACCTCCGATCACCTCCAAGTTGTGTCCGTTCCAATCGTTTTTGTAAGTGGCGAAAGCATTCGCCGTATAGAAATTCTGATCGTAGACTACCTCCCGATAGGAGTCGGAGTAATTGGTTGTCATCGTCTCCACCTCACCCGGGTATTTCGAATACTGTACATCCATCTCCCGGTAGTCATTGCGCAGGTACCCTTTCTTATAACCGAAATCGGCCTGTGCCGTCAGATTTTTATGAATTTTGAAGATGAAATCGAATTTGGTGGCCATTTCCTGAGTCAGATTGTGGCCTCCGGTACCTCCCTGTTGCATCATAGCGACCCATCCGTCCGACGGGAAGTGCGTCGAAGAGTAAGTCAGAGAAGTATAAGCCACAGACGTTCCGTCGGGATTCATCGGGACGAAACTGGCCAGACAGTGCATTCCCGGACGGCGCCAGTTGGTCGATTCGCTCTCCACTCCCGAATAAGTATAGCGACCGCTAAACATGCGTGTGGAATTCTTAATTTCGAGCCATGGGCGCACCTCGAACGAAAGGTTCGAACGGATATTGTACGATTTATAGCCGTCGTCTCCGAGTTTCTGTACTCCGTCCTGCGAATAATACCGGCCGCTGACGAGATAAGACATCTTGTCACTGCCACCCGAAATGCTGATATTGTGATCGGTCGTGGGACGGCTCATGTCGTAGAGGTAGTTATACCAGTCGAAGTTGGCTAAGTAGACGTAGCTTTCGCGTCCAAAGCGGTTGTCGATAATGACCCACGGACGATCGGGATGTTCGGTCTTGTCGTTACGCCGTTCCCACATGGCCTGATAGTCGGCCTGGGTGTAATTGGTATAACGTACGCCGCGACCCGACTCCATGAAAAAATCGGCGATGCCGGCCGAATAATAGCCGCGAGTCTCGTAATCGGTAGAGGTCGTCGGTGCCGAGAAAGCGAAATAACCATCGTAGGATACCGTTGCTTTCTGATTCCGGCTGCCGCTCTTCGTGGTGATCAGAATCACGCCGAAAGCGGCTTTTGCACCGTAGATAGCAGCCGAGGCCGCATCTTTCAGCACGGAAATCGTTTCGATGTCGTTGGCGTTGATGCGGTCGGGATAACTCTCCACGCCATCGACAAGAATCAGCGGACTGCCGCCGTTGGGCGAACCCGTGCCGCGAATCTGGAAACTGGCTCCTGCACCGGGCTTGCCCGAAGAAACCGTCACGTTGAGATTGGGAACCATACCCTGCAAAGCCTGTCCGAGATTGGCGACCGGGCGATTTTCCAACTCTTTCGACGTGACCTGTGCTACTGCGCCGGTCAGATTCGCTTTTTTCTGGGTGCCGTAACCTACGACGACCACATCGTCGATTAGGGTATCATTCTCGGCTAATACGACATCGTAAACATCTTTCGAGGCAAGTACGCTGAACTCTTGGTCGGCATAACCCATGAACGAAACAACGACCGTGGCCCCTGTTGCGACATTGTGCAGGGAAAACGAACCGTTGTTGGTTGTAGTAACACCGATGGTCGTGCCTTTCACAATGACACTGGCACCGGGGATCGGCTGTCCCGAAGCGTCGGTCACTCGACCGGAGACCGATACGACAGACTGTGAGGTCTGTGCGGCGACCGGACTAACCGCAAAGAACGATATCAAGAGCAGTATCGCTCCGACGAGCGTCCGGAACAGCCGATGGTTTTGAAAATGTTTCATAATTTATTCAGTTAGTAGATTTACGAATTGATCCGAAATGGCGTACCGAGCAAAAGATAAGTCCCGCCATGACATTTCGAGGCCATTTCTGCCAATACTCAATAATTCAGTTCCACGACGACAGGAAAATGATCCGAAGGCGTGTGTGCCCGGTATTTTCCCGCTGTGTCAGTCGGAACTCGATAAGTATCCGTCAGAATGCCGTAGCGCAACGGCCGGAAACCGGGTGTTATGAAAACGTGATCGATACGCCGGAAAGTCTTCACATCGGGATCGAACCAATTTTCCGTGCCAGTGGTTGCCAGCCTGATCGGCGCTGCATCGTAAGCGTCGCCAAGTATTCCGGATTCACACAGCAGAGCATGGCAGTCACTCGTTTCGCCCACGTTGAAATCTCCCGTGAGAACGGCACGTTCACCGCGGCACATCTCCCGGATCTTGTCCAATACCAACCGACAGCTTTCTATCTGTGAACGCTGACCTTTGTGATCGGTGTGCAACGTGAAAAACCAGAACCGTTTGCGGTTTTTCCTGTCGAGAAACCGGCCCCAAGTGCAAATGCGTACGTAAGCAGCGTCCCAGCCTTTGACAGGCCGGGTGGAATCTTCAGCCAGCCAAAAGTGTCCCGAGTCAAGGAGCCGGAACCGGTCGCGCTTGTAGAGGATCGGAGCGTATTCGCCTTTTTCAACGCCGTCGTCACGTCCCACACCGATATAATCATAATCGGGCAAAACCGCAAGCAGGTCCAGCAGTTGGCCATGAAGCACCTCCTGCGCACCGAAAATGTCGAAATCGTGGAAACGGACGAGATCGGCTATTACGGGGCAGCGTTGCGCCCATCCGTCTCCCTGAGCCGCATCTTTCGGATTGGCGTTTCGGAGGTTGTAACTGGCTACGGTGAGAGTTTGTGCTCCGGCGAACATTCCCGATGCCAATAACAGAAATAGTCCAAGTATCCGTTTCATACCTCAGTCGTTTCCGGGACGGAATCTCCGGGCGTCTCGACCTCCGGATCGTAGACGGCAACCCCGACGTGTGAGTCGGCACAGCCGTAGTAAAGATACCATTTGGATTTGTAATAAACCAATCCTTCAATGAAGACCGTACCGTCTTTATACTGCCCGCTCTTCTCGAAATCATCCACCGGACGGAAGAACGGCACGTCAAGACGCCCGAGTACCTTTCCCGGATCCTCCGAGTCGAACAAAAGCTGTCCTGCGGAATAAGTCCCTGCCGGATAACGCATGTCGCGGTGGGCGTCAACCCGGTTCTTACCGTTATAAAGCAAAAGGATGCCTTTATCGGTCAGCACAGCCGGAGGACCGCATTCGGTCAGCGCACTATCGAAATAGTCATTCCGCGGATAGACCACGCCTTTCAGTTCTCCGTTTTCATCCAATTCCGGAGTCCAGTTGATCAAGTCATCCGACGTGGCAATATTGATCATCCGTTCACCCCAATACATCAGATATTTACCGTTTACGCGCGAGATGACGAGTTTATCGCCGTCGAGTTTGGTTACGATCGATCCCGATTTGCTCTTCAAATCGAGGAAACGCCCTGAGTAAGCTTTCTGAAAAGCGTAGCCGTGTTTCGTCCAATTCACCAAATCTCGCGACGTAGCCACACAGAGCCGCGGAATCCGGCGGTTCCACGATGTGTAAAGCATTACATAGGTGCCATCTTCGGTTACGGCAATGCGCGGATCTTCACATCCGCCCGGCCAATCGTACGACTTCAAGGCATCCTCTGTCGGGAAAAGTACCGGATCATGCCGGAGTTCCATCGTCACGCCGTCCTCGCTTTGCGCCAAACCTATGCGCGAAGTGCGTTTGCCGATACCCGTCGCCGAATTATCCTCGGCACGGAAAAGTACGCAGATCTTTCCGTCCTTGACGGTTGCCGCCGGATTGAAAGTATCGCTTTCCATCCATCCGACAGAATCCCTGCGCATCGGACAGAAAAATTTGACTCGCGGATCAGGCTGGATAACGGGATTAACCTCTGCGGGACGTACGAATCCGCCCAAGGCCCATTCCGGCAACCTATTTCCGCCTGCGGCGCCATCCGTTCCGGAACGCCCCGCACCTCCGCAGCCGGAAACCATGATCCCGGCCATTAGGAGCAAAATGACATTGAATGATTTCCTCATAATGGTTAATTTAGGTTTTGCAAAAATAGACAACCGTCGGGACAACATAGTTCTCTATTCTTCAGAAAACGTATTCTACGCTTTTGAAAAAGGTCCTCTCTGTTCCGAAAAAAGTTCTGTCTCGATTTTCCCGGGAGGCAAAATTTTGTTTTCCCGGTCCGGCTTGTTATCTTAGCAATATGAAACAGCTGAAATATCCGTTACTCATTCTGACATTCTGCCTGACGGGCTTGGCCTCTCATGCGGGGGAACAATATATGCTCGAACGATTGTCCAATGAGAACGGATTGTCGAACAATTCCGTAAACTGTTTCTGCGAAGATTCACGCCACCGGCTTTGGGTAGGAACCTGGGACGGGCTGAATGTCTACGACGGACGGACATTCCGGATCTACCGACATAAGCGGAATTCCCCAGGAAGCATCGGCAATAATGTTGTTCGGCAAATTATTGAACAGGATTCGCTTACGATATGGGTAGTGACGAACGATTGTGTGAGTCGCTGGGATGAACGAACACAACTTTTCACCAACTATCGCCCCGGGTACGAAAACATTTCGCCGAAAGGGACATTATCGTGCTTGATGGGAAAAACCTCCCGGCAGGAGATGCTGGTCTGTGTGAAACAGCAGGGATTCCATCTTTATCGGGCAGAAGAAAAAGAATCAGAGTTCGTTCCGGTCCGCGGAGGCGATTCTGCGGTGCTATCCATGCTGCTCGACGATACCGATCGCATCTATCTGCTAACCGAATCGCGGGAGATCCGGTGCTACCGTTTGCTGTTCGACGAGAGCGGTAAGATTCCCGTTCTCACAGAGGAGTCCCCCTTGGAAACGGAACGTCCGGTGTCGGACATGGCCTTGGCCGGGAATATGCTGGTAATAAATTACGGAAAGACATTGGAAGCGGTAGATCTTCGTACGCGAGAGCGGCTGTCGATCGAAACCGGATTGCCGCAGGTCGGGCGAATCGCTTATCGAAACGGATCGCTTTTTCTCACGGATCGAAACGGAGACCGACTCGTCCGTTACAATCTGCATACGAGGCGTACCGAGTCCATCGATGCATTTCCTTCCCGAACGGCAGTGTTTTCGCTCTATGCCGGATCTCAGGAGATCGTTTGGGTAGGAACCGACGGGCGGGGGCTGTTGAAGATTTTCGAATATACCTCACCTTTCCGAACGGTTCATACCGCCTATCCGGTCCGTTGTTTTGCCCGACGGGACGATGGTACGATACTGGTAGGAACTAAAGGCGAAGGGATCAGATTGTTCGACAAACGCACACGAATGATTACAGGAGAGATTACCACGGCACAGGGACTGATCTCCAATACCGTTTACAGTATGCGCAAGAACAGCCGCGGAGATATCTTCATCGGGACAGAAGGCAAGGGCATCAACTATTTGCCGCGCGGGAAAGATATTCCGAGCCGATTGTACCTTCCGGCGGACGATTTTTCTGTCAAGTCGATATACAGCCTCGCTTTCAGTCATGGCGACTCGCTCCTGTGGGCCGGGACCTCAGGTTCGGGCTTAATCCGCATTCGCGTGGAATACCACCCAAGGAAAGGATACGTCGCCCGCGACATCCGGCAGTACAAAGCTTCGGGAGCCCATGCAGCTCTGGGCAGCAACATTATTTATTCCATCGTCCGCGGCACCGATCCCAATATACTCTGGCTCGGGACCCGCGGTGGCGGTGTCGTGCGGTTTGACACCCGTTGGGAGCGATTCGAAAATACCGATGACCCGGCAGAGACCGCAGGAGAAAAAAATAGAGACATTCTTTCGCTGATCCAAGGAGCAGACGACGGGTTGTGGGCCGGAACCAGTTACGGATTGAATCGGTTGACGGAAAAAGATGGACAGATGCGGATCACGGGATTCCCGGGTGAAAATGAACTGGGAGATCCGGCGGTTCACGGTATCGTGGAAGATTTGGCCGGTAATTTATGGATTAGTACAGGCAACGGCATAACTTGCATTGACCGGCTTTCCGGCAAGGCAATTCAGTACACATCTCGCAATGGTTTGCAAAACGATGAGTTTTCGGATGGAGCCTATTTCCGAGATAATGAAATGGATGTCTTTTTCGGGGGTGTGGCAGGTTTCAGCTATTTCAATCCGGAAGAAATGCGCCTGCGTAATTTTGAGCCCGAAATCAGGCTTGCCGGCTTGCGGATCAACAACAAGGAGTTGAATGTTTATGATCGGGTGAAAACGAACGTGCTGAACTTAACCTACGACGAAGCCCATGTATCGTTAACATTTTGTGTCGGTGATTTGATCAACAATGAAAACTGCGTATTCGCATATCGAATCGCCGATTTTTCAGATGCATGGATCTACAATGGAAGCAACCCCACCGTTTCCATCACCCGACTGCCGCCGGGTCGTTACCAGCTTGAGGTGCGCTATACAAACGGAGACCGTGTGTGGAGTAAGTCAACGTCCATGTTCGAACTGCATGTGGGGCATCCATGGTGGTTCAGCGGGTGGGCTATTTTCGCTTATTTCGTTTTGTCGGCACTTATCACAGCTATCGTCTATTCAGTCATTCGCAACAGAATCCGGTTGAATCGGCAACTTTTGTTGGAGCATATCGAAAAACGGCAGCAACAAAAGATGCACGAATCACAACTCAACTTCTTCGAGAACATCGCTCACGAGTTCTTCACGCCGTTGACCCTGATTTACGGTCCCGCACAGCAGTTACTCGAACGAGTGGAACTGGATAACTATGCAAAGCGGTACGTGCACCTCATCAAAAAGAATGCCGATCGAATGCAGCAGTTGCTCAATGAATTGATGGAGTTCCGCAAGGCAGATTCCGGACATACGGTTCTCTGTGCAGAATCTATCAATTTGAGTTCCATGCTCAATTCCATCGTAGACAATTATACGGAGATAGCAGGTGAAAGCAGAATCGAACTATCGGTGCATATCGGTCGGATAGAGCCTTTTACAACGGACCGGAATGCACTGGAAAAGATCATTTTCAATCTTCTTTCCAATGCATTCAAATATACGCCGGAAAAAGGATATATCCGAATCTGGCTCAATATGCAACCGGACGGCTCCATTCGGTTCCGTGTACGTAATTCCGGACGGGGCCTTACAGAAAAGCAGTGTGCCGAGGTATTCAACAGGTTCCGGATTTTCGAACATACCCAACAACGCCATGCCATAAGTACGGGAATCGGGCTAAATCTTACCAAGGGGCTTACCGAACTGCTCGGCGGACGGATTTCAGTGGAGAGCCGGTTAAATGAATATGTTGAGTTCCAAGTCATCGTTCCTCCCATGCCGCTTTCCGATGTAACGTCTGTACAACCGACACAGGAAGCAGTCGTCCTCCATGTGCCGAAAATGCAGATCGAACAAACGCGGTTTACGGTATTGGTCGTAGAGGACGATTATAATGTTCGTGAACTATTCCGCGATATTCTGGCTCCACATTACACCGTACTGACGGCCAATGACGGTAACAACGGACTCGAAATGCTACGGCAAAACCTGCCCGACTTAGTCTTGTGCGACATTGTCATGCCCAGACTCGACGGAATTGGGTTGATTGACCGCATCCGTTCTGATGAACGTACGGCTCATATCCCGATCGTAAGCGTTTCAGCAAAACTGTCCATTGAAGATCGCATAGTAGCAGTAGAACACGGCGCCGACGCTTACATCACCAAACCGTTCCATCCCCGTCATATTTTAGCGACAGTCGAACAATTATTACACAAACGCACGGTATTGAAAGAGTATTTCAATTCGGCACGTTCGGACGTGACCGTGCGCGAAGGAATTACGCTTCACCATGAAGATGAACGGATGTTGCACGAAATCGTCGTTTTCATCGAGAATAACATCGATGACGAATCACTCAATCCGACGGCCATTTCCGATTTCATCGGCATCGGAAAAACTTCGCTTTATGAAAAATTGAAAGAACTCACGGGGAAAACGCCTGGAGAATATATCCGGATGGTCCGTTTGGATCGCGCTTCTAAACTTCTCCGAACAACACAGTTGACCGTACAGGAAATCATGTACAAATCGGGGTTCAGTAGCAAATCTTATTTTTATAAGGAGTTCGCAGCTCGATTCGGGTTATCCCCCAAAGAATATAGAAAAGCTAATTGCAAATAAATCCATAACTTTAAAATTTTATTCTCAAGTGGGGAAAATGTGGGGAAAATCTAAAAAATAAAAACCGCCTAATCTGTTATAATCAACAAATTAAGCGATTTTCCATGTACCCGGAGCCGGGGTCGAACCGGCACGACATTGCTGTCATTGGTGTTTGAGACCAACGCGTCTACCGATTCCGCCATCCGGGCAAACCTCATCCGTAGAATCGGGATGGCAAAGATAGTCGAATCTTTGCAATTTTCAAAGAATCCGGCTATTTTTCAAAAAAAGCCCTGATTTTTTTCGCCTTGGCCGGACCGACCAGCGCCGAAAGCTCCTCGGCCGGAGCGGCCTTGACCTTGGCCACGGAGCGGAAGTGCTGAAGGAGCGTGCGGATCGTCTTGTCGCCGATGCCTTCGATCTGCTCCAGTTCGCTATGGATAAACGCTTTGCTGCGCTTCTGACGGTGGAACGAGACGGCGAAACGGTGCACCTCCTCCTGAATGTGCGCCAAAAAGTGGAAAAGGGGCGAAGTGGGACGGATGCCGACCAGCACGGGCGGATAGCCGCAGAGCAGTTCGGAGGTCCGGTGGCGGTCGTTCTTGGCCAGTCCGGCCACAGGTATGTCCAGCCCAAGATACTCCAGCACCTCGTGAATGATGCCCATCTGCCCCTTTCCGCCGTCGGCAATGATGAGATCGGGCAGCTCGGCCCCCTCTTCCTGAAGACGGCTGTAACGCCGGAAGACGACTTCGCGCATCGAAGCGTAATCGTCAGGCCCTTCCACGGTCTTGATGTTGAAGTGACGATACTCCTTGCGTGCGGGTTTTCCATCGCGGAAGACCACGCACGAGGCTACCGGATGGGCCCCCTGCAGATTGGAGTTGTCGAAACATTCGATGTGCCGCGGCTGTCTGTCGAGACGCAGCTCCTTTTGCAGGGCGTTCAACAGCCGTTCGGTATAGCGTTCGGGATTCTTGATTTCGAGGTTTTTGAGCTGCTCGGCGCGGTAGATGCGGGCGCTCTTCTGCGAGAATTCCAGCAGTTCGAGTTTTTCGCCGCGCTTCGGCACCGTGAAGGTCACGCCGTCGAACAACAGCGTCGTCGAAGGCAGGAACGGAACGACGACCTCTTTGGCGAGCGTTCCCGCGATATGCTCCACGATATGCTGGATGGCCAGCGTCAGCATGTCGCGTTCGTCGCCGCCGACGCCCGTCGAGAGTTTCACCGTATAGACGCCCACGATCGAGCCGTGGCGGATGCGCACGAAGTTGCAATAGGCCACATCGTCGTCCGGAAGAAGCGAAAAAACATCCACATCGACGATCTTCGCGCTCACGATCACCGACCTGCTCGAATAGTTGTCCAGCGCGTCCAGACGCTGTTTGTAGCGCTGCGCCAGTTCGAATTTCAACCCGGCGGCGGCATGCGACATTTCGCTTTCCAGATAGCTCCGCACGGGGCGCAGGTCGCCCTTGAGCACCGCGACGACCATATCGACCAGCTTTGCGTACTCCGCTTCGCTCTGCTCCCCGACGCAGGGACCCTTGCAGTTGCCCAGATGATACTGCAGGCAGACCGAATACCTGCCTTTGGCGATCTGTTCGGGCGCCAGATTGAGCTTGCACGTCCGCAGCGGCACCACTTCGCGCACGAATTCGAGCACGCTGTGCTGCATCATCACCGAGCTGTAGGGACCGAAATACTGCGAGCCGTCGCGCGTCAGCTGGCGGGTGGACTGCACGCGCGGAAAATGTTCGCGCCGCACCACGATCCACGGATAGGTCTTGTCGTCTTTGAGCAGAATGTTGTAACGCGGCTGGAGAGTCTTTATCAGCGAATTTTCGAGCAGCAGCGCGTCGGTCTCGCTGCTGACGACGATATGGCGGATCTCGGCGATCTGCCGCACCAGCACACGCACTTTGGCGCTGTGCTCCTTGCTCTGCACGAAATAGGAGGAGACCCGTTTGCGCAGGCTCTTGGCCTTGCCCACATAGATGATCGTCCCGGAGCGGTCCACGAACTGGTAGACGCCCGGTGACAGCGGCAGCATCGCCACCTGTTCCCTGAGGTTGTTTTTTCCGGTTTCGGCCATAACGACAATAGCAACGCAAATGTAACAAATATTTCGCAAAACCCGCAGATGCACCCCTGAAGCCCGTCAGAGGACGATATAGCGGGCCGATTTGTCCGCTCCGCTGACGAATTTGTCCAATTCTTTGGTTTATTCGTCGGAACGGCATATATTTGCAATCCAATGCAAACACCCTCAAAACTATGAGATTGATTTTACCACTGTTTCTGTTCGGTATGCTCGTAACTTCGTGTATCGACAACAATTACGATCTGTCGGAAATCGACACGGACGGCGTCGTCATCGGCGACGAATTCCGGCTGCCGCTGGCTACGGTCACCGTCAGCATGAGCGAACTGAGCAAGGAAGGCACCGACATCAAAGCCCTCTTCGACGAAGCCGATATCTGGCTGCCATCGCCGCTGCCCGCAGGCGGAAAATACGTGGATCTTCAGAAGATTCAGCACACCCCGTCCTATATCGACGAGCTGCTCGACGAACTGATCGAACAAATGAAGAGGTCCGACGCCAAAATCAACGCCGTAGCGGACCTGCTCTATGACAAGTATCTCGGCACGTTCCTGCCCCTGCTTCCGCCGAACACGGACCCGAAAGATTTCAAGCAGGTATTCATCACGATGTTCCGCACTACCACGGGATTGCAGGAGGAGCTGGCCGGCGAGGTCCGAGATTTGGCCGGCAGCTACCTGACGGATCTGAAAATCGAAGACGTAACCTACGACCTCGGCAGGATCGACCTCGGCAGCGACGTGGTGGACATGCTGGCCGACAACCTCGATCCGAAAGGCACGGCAAATCCCAAAAACACGCTGGACATCTACGGCGAAATCATCAGCGCACTGCCTGTCAGCCTGCAGTTCAGCCCCCGATTCTACCCCACGGAGGTGGAGTTCGACATACGCGTCGAACCCAACGTAAAGACCGAGATTGGCGAAACGCGGCTCCACGAGAACGACCTGCGCCAGATCATCGACGGCACGGAGATCATCCTCCCCGTCAAACTGGAGAAATATTTCCCCGGCTCCGGATTCACGCCCGACCAGAAAATCGTCATCGCACTGCGTCTTGTCAAGCGCGGCGGTCTGAAACTCAACCTCTAACCCGGCACCGCACATGAAAAAAACATACGCTTTTCTCGCAACGCTGCTGCTGGCATCAGGCGTTGCCGCCCAGAACCCGACGGCTTACTTCATGGAGGGGACGACCTTCCGCAGCCAGTTCAACCCGGCTTTCGCACCGCTGCGCGGCTATGTCAACATTCCCGGTCTGGGCGGCATAGACATCAACGCCAGCGGCAATCTGGCCGTGGACAAACTGCTCTATCCCCGCAACGGGAAACTGGTCACGCTGCTCGACGAAGCCGTTTCGACCAGACAGGCGCTTTCGGGACTCAAGGCCGACAACCTGCTGGGCATCATCAACGAAATTCTCGACTTCTCGAAAATAGAAGCCGGCAAGCTGGTACTCGACAACATTCCATTCAACCTGCGCGACCGACGCTACGCTGCCCTACTCGCTCTTCGCATTCCTCAAGGAAGGCACGGGCAGCGACATCCACAACATCGGCCTCACGGCCGACAGCTACCTCGAAGCGGCCTTCAGCTACTCGTTTCCGCTGCTCAACGACCGGCTTTACATCGGTGTCCGCGGCAAATTCCTCGTCGGAGCCGCCCGCGCCCGCATGTACTTCACCCGATTCAACGTGACGCACGGAGAAGAGGAGTGGCGGGTCGACGCCGCAGGCGGGCTCGACATCACCGCCGCCGGTCTCGACGTCACGACCAAGCGCAACGACGCCGGCGAGGAGGTTTACAAGCTGGACGACATCGACTTCAAACCCACGTCGCCCGCAGGCTACGGCTTCGCCGTCGATCTGGGCGCCACGTACGACATCCTGCCCAACCTGCAGGCGTCGCTGGCCGTAAACGATCTGGGATTCATCGGCTGGAGCAAGAAGAAAAACGTCACGGGCTTCTCGTCGAAAGAGCTTTCGTTCACGGGCGTCAACGTCACGGAGGACGGCACCGAATCGCCCGATTTCGACATCGACGTGCTGGAATTTCACAAAGGAGCGCCCCAAAGCGTGTCGCGCATGCTGCGCGCAACGATCAACGCCGGACTCGAATACGAAGTATGGCGCCACAAAATCGGCATCGGACTGTTGTATTCGGCCCGTTTCTGGGAGTACAAGACCTTTCACAACATCACCGGTTCGGTCAATTTCCACCCGATCCGCTGGTTCACGCTCACGGGAAGCTACTCGGTGATCGACAATCGCGGCGGCGCCGTGGGGCTGGGACTCAACCTCTGCCCCAGCTGGATCAACTTCTTCATCGTCACGGACGTCCTGATAACCAAACACACGCCGCAGTTCGTCCCAGTCAGACAGAGCATCATGAACGTCACGCTCGGCATCGGCGTTCCGATCGGCAAACGCAGCCACCGCATCCCGGCCTACGTCTACGGCAAGGACAGACGTTAGTCACGCATAAAACGGATTACACGAAAACGTTCCGGCGGCAAGGCCGGAACGTTTTTATTTACAGCCGCGGAAAAAACCGGCAAAACAAGCCGTAAAGTCAGCCCATATACGAGAAAACAACAAGCCCCGATGCCCAAACAGTCCGCCCGTTTCCATATTTTAGGCGCACGAATACCACTTTCGGTCAAGGGCATTGCAATTTCAGAAACTTTATTTACCTTTGTAGTGCAGAGTACTATAAAAATCCCCGGAGGACAAAAACTGCGTCCGTCCCCGGAGATATCCGCGTCATAAAAACCATTGCGACGGCCCTCAAATCTGTGTGAAGTTGCGTCACTACTTTTGAATTCTTCAAAATTCGGGCCGTCGCAATCTTTTCTCTTTCCCAAAACAAAGATCATGCCACAACGGCCCGGTTTTTCCTGCATTCCGGCAGAGGATATCCGCTATCCGGCGACGACCATGTGCTGTTCGAGTGCGGCGCGTGCCGTCAGACGGCCGGCTTCGACGATCTCCCGCGCACGGTAGAATTCGAAGATTCCGAAACGGTCCGCCGGCATCTCGATCAGCAGGTCGGGTTTGTAGATCTCGCACATCAGACGCGCAATATGCTGTTGCATGATCTCCGACGAAGCGGTAATCACCTTATAATAATTCAGCGAGGACCTGACCCGCGCGGCCATCTCGTCGGAAAACGGCGCGCTCACGTCCACGGCGACCAGCACATCGCCCGGTTCGCGGCGAACGCGGTTCAGCGGAAGCGGATTGACCGTACCGCCGTCCACCAGCACCATGTTGCCCCGGCGGACGGGCCGGAAAACCGAAGGAATCGAAATCGAAGCACGGATGGCGTCGTACAGCCCGCCCCGTTCGAGCACGACCTCGCGCCCGGTCAGCAGGTCGGCCGCCACCGCCGCAAAAGGCAGCGGCATCTGTTCGATCTTCACGTCGGGCACCAGCTCCTTCATGGCGCCGATCACGCGGTTTCCCTTCACGAGACCTTCGGTGCTCAGCGCAAAATCGACCAGACTGAAAACCTTGTATTTATCGAGCGTATACATCCACTCCTTGAATGCTTCGAGGTGTCCCGAAGCATACATGCCGCCGACCAGCGCCCCCATCGAAGTGCCTGCCACGGCATGCACTTCGAATCCCTGACTCTCCAACTCCTCGATAGCCCCGATGTGGGCCACTCCACGCGCTCCGCCGCCGGCAAGCACCAGCGCCGCTCTTCTTTTTTCCATAAAATCAATTGTCGTTATTAATCCGTTCGCGAACTTTGCTCCACGCATGCGTATCGAACAGACAGCTTGCACGCATCATGCCGCACATCTCCCGAAAGCGGGACATCGGAACGACGAAGCTCAAAACATCCGGCTCCACCCACGGCCGGACCGAAGGGTCGAAAAGGCCCAGAAAACACCTCCGGCCGCCGTTGCGGTTCTCCTGCACGGCCTGCGCCACGACCGAGCTGCACCCCGACCCGAAGGGCGACGCCCCCGCGGCCGCCCTGCGCCGCCGCGTGAAGGGCCAAGAGCCCGCCATCGCCAAGATCGTCTCGGTGCTCAAGCGCTCGGTGCTGGGCTTCTCCGGCATGCAGCACTCATCGGGCACCAAGCCCAAAGGCGTGCTCTTCCTCGCCGGCCCCACGGGCACGGGCAAGACGGAGATCGTGAAGGCGGTCACCGAGCTTCTGTTCGGCGACGAGCGCAGCTACCTGCGCTTCGACATGTCCGAGTACGCCGCCGACGCCTCCGACC
>OGPN01000589.1_pt1 | contig 26014 bp, 23 predicted proteins | sample 1552941 | NCBI WGS metagenome assembly OGPN01 (sample SAMEA2580220, study PRJEB22360) | human gut metagenome | biome: human gut; feature: human-associated habitat; material: faeces | place: Denmark | collected 2008/2010
ACCGTCTAACGTAAGGCTGGAATTTGCTTCGATTTCATCACAGTCAATCCCGTCCAATTCCCATTTTTCCGTCATCTTCCGGGCAGATTCTCTTAATGCCGCATTGGTGTCATTGCATTGATAGTAATAATCTGAATTATAATAAGTCCAATCACTGTGACCATCAGAATAGTATTTTTCATTCCATGCTTTGCCTTCCTGATAGTTCGCCTGACCTGCCGCCCTTGCATTTTCTTTCGCAAAAACCTCATACATCTCACTTACAATCTGTGTATTATCTGCTTCATTGGTTCCGGACGTCTGATGCTGCCCAGTCCGGTAAGTACGCATGGAAGTACAGCATTTCTCAAAATAAGAATCAAGATCCTCTCTGCTCACCTTTCCAGCATAAAAATCCTGCATATAATCCGAAATCTCTTTCTGCATTGCATAGCCAAAAGAATCTCCAAATGTGCTTTTCGGCATGCCTGTCACTACATTAAATTTTTGATAACAGTCACATACATATACCAGTGGTTCTGTCATTTTCTCAAAAGTGTCTTTTCGGGTTTGAAGTTCTTTTTCCAAATCCTTTACTTTTTCTTTGTATTCATCATATTTACTTGTATCATTTACAATATTATTTACATTGTTTGAAGCAAGAGTTCCAATGTGAAGGGTACTATCACTCATATGTTATCTCCTAAATAATTTTATATATGTCTCATCGTTGTCATTTTCCGTTTCTGTTCCAGTCAATTATAACTTTTCCAATCTTTCCAGAAACGCAACATAGAATTATCTTTCTTTCATGCAAGCCCTCTGAACCTCTATGCTTTTCGGGACATATTCCAGTGGATGGTCTAAATTATATAGTGCCTGTTTCGTTGCCTGAATTGCAGATTCTGTTGTGTTTCCCAAAATGTCGATGTTATCCACATCGCCCTCACCCTTCATCTGCTTATTCAGCCTTTGTACCATCATCTGCGATATATGGCTCAACATTCCATTTTTCTTTATTCCCATACCATTCGCATTTACTTCCTTCGCTGCTTCCATCCATGCATCCTTTACCTCCTGCGGAGCATTCGGACCAATCATATCAAATGCTTTTTTGTTAAAATCCGTATCTTCCATATATGGATTTATACTCTCATTTTCCTGTTCTGCACGTTCTGTACTAAATTGAGGAATATCATTCGGTCTGCGCCTGTTTTCGTATGGCACACCATTCATAGAATAGTTGGACCTAATCTGCATATATCAATACTCCTTTTTATTTGAATTGCATTATTATCATTAGGCTTTCACTTCAAAAACTGATCTTTTCTCCAGATAATCTGGTAATTCTTTTAATTCAGAATTCATACCATTCTTTACGGCGTTATATTCCTTCCAGTAAATGGAATAGAATTCATCTTTTTTTGTAAGTTCTGCCGGAGTCATTTCATCCCCCCAGCCGGCACCGGTATTTAACAATACATTCACGCCCTGACTCTGAATTTGAACACCATAACCACCTGATGTTAAAATAGTGAATTTTTCCTTTTACCGACCCCTCTTATGCCTTAATATCAAAACTTGATCTATCAGGTGCAGAAATACTCACAGATTCTGCTACAAGGCTTTGTGTCATACTTTTTACATCAGTACCAGTTACGGATAAGGTATAATCACCCGTTTCCTTTCTTTCTGCCGATTTTTCTGCACGTTTCTTTGCAGCTTTTTCTTCCTCTGCTTTTTTAGCAGCTCTTTTTTCTTTTATCTTTTCCTCTTTTTCTCTGTTCTCTTTTGCTTTTCGTTCAGCATTCTCTTTCGCTATTTTCCCATCTGGATCATTTGTACCAGATGCTGTCTCTATAATATTTCCGTTTGCATCAATCATATAACTCTGATTTGTCACAGTGCCCAAACATCCATTAATCGTATCTTTTGTACAATCCGGAATGGCTGCTAAGTTTTCCTCCAAATACTTTGCTTTTTCCGGATCATTCATGCACTTTTGTAAAAATGCACTTGAAACAGATACCGTTGTCGGAATACCCTGCATTGAAGTCAGCCCTATATTCATATAATGGTATTTTCCTTGCAAGTATTTTGAATAATCATTTACATTGCTATACCCCGTCTTAATCTGCTCTGTTTTTGTCACACCGGGACGTGATGTTTTTAATTCAACTGTACTTGTTGTCACGTTGCCATCTTTTGTATTTGTACTATCCTTTTCACTATCTGTTTTTTTTACAGTATTCTTATAATTTGAAGCATAATACGATGTGTAACTGCTGTTATTGATACCCGTAATTGCCATAATCCTACCTCCCTGTTATTGAAACTTAAAATAATTTCTATTATATTGAACGACTTGGATATTTAATTTCCGTTGATGTAAATTCATCTTCCGCCGAAACATTGATATGCCCACTGCTGTCAATAGCATACTCTTTACCATAAACGGAAAACGTATCTCCTTCTTTATATCCGATTTCTATCCAGTTTATATCATTTAACTGTTTTATCTTTGCGTCAACATTTATGGTCTTTCCTGATTCCTGCAATAAATAAGTGTGTTTTCCTGCTCCCGCATCTATAGAAAAGAATCCCGGAGAAATCCCGACTTTCTCACAGACGGACAATACCTCCTCATTGCTGTAGAGATACCCCCACACACTCTTTCCCTGTGCCAGATCAGACAGGATATTGCCTGCCTTACACATTTCCCACTTATAATTTGTTCCTTTTTGATTTGTATTCTCTGCAAGCAACGATTCCGAGGCTGCCCAGCCTATCCTTCCATTATTGACCGTCCATGTATATTTACCGCCACTTGATGTTGTCCATGAATAATAACTTTTATTACTTAATACCAAAGAATTATTTGCAGCACAAATGCCTGACATGGTGCTTGTATTCATTTTCGGTACTGCATAATTAGGTACTACCTGTCTGCTCCCATTAAGGTCAAAGGAAATAACCCCGTACTCCTTAAAATCAGAATTATATCCACAGGAAACATTCTCCCCAAAATTGATTGCATCCAAAATAGCACTTGAATTATTATAATTTGCAAAATAATAAGCCAATTCACTGTTAGAAATATTCGCATTTTTATCTATCAGTGCAGCTATGGATTGCTTTGAAAAGCCTCGTGCAGCATCAGAAATACTTAAACTGTCCTGTTTTTTATTATTTCCTGCTCCAAGCAACATCTGTATTGCTTTTTGGTGTATTCCTGCCTCTGCCTGCTTTGAATATGTCAACAGCTGGTTTACTGTGTTTACATCTGTTACTGTCTTCATAGCTAGTCTCCAAACCCTTTTTCAACATTAAACGCCAAACATATGCTGCAATTTGTCCAGCATATTATTTACTCTGCCTTCAACAGCTTCTGGCTGATTTCTTAATTCATACCTGCTTCCATAGTAATCATTTAAACGGTCTTTCATTTCATTACAAAATAATTTTTGATCTGTTTTACCATTTAAAAACTGATTGCAGATACCACTTATCTCTTTCTTCTCATTTGTATAAAAAGCTGTCTCATCTGAGATTATTTCTGACTTGTACTTATAAGATTCTGTTTTGCTTCCAATTCCAACAACCATGTAATCTGGTGTCATTTTCTCCATGATAGAATTACGTGCCGAATCATTAAAATGAACATATTCGTCAATCATGTCTGAAAAACCTGCTTGTAATTGCTCTGGAACATACATTTCATTTACTTTCCTTAGTCCCGCTTCACTTGCACTTAACAAAAATACAGATTCATAGGAAGTTCCTCTATATCCCTCCTGAGCATTCAAAAAATCTACATCTGCTGTCATTGCATTAATCTTCTCTTTTAAATCTTTCATTTCATCTTCTGTCAAATATTCAGAAGCATTTTCGTCCAGCCATTTTTCAAAAACCTCTGACTGATTTTCCGAACAGCCTTCAAACGCACTTTGTTCTCCAGAAATGGAAGTTGCTTTCAAATCTAATTTGAATAAATTTTCACATTTATATTCTGCTGGTATCTCTCTTATCTCTCCCTTAATAGATGAAAAATGCATTGTATGAAAATCCGATACCTTATTACGAGCAGTCTCAACTAACTTTCTTGCTGAATCACTGATTTTCACATCATCCTCCGAAATAATATTCTGAGGAACAGTTGTTTTCTTCTCGACCTTATTTTTTATCATCTCAGGATTATTAATATACCTATTTCCTTGAACTTTCATAGCAACCTCCCTAAGTTAGTCCACACTTTCTATACTTCTTTATCTATCTTGCTCGATGTCAAAGAAGAATCCGTCTTAGAGTACGTACCATTATTTGTATAGGTTGCACTCGCCCGGTTTGCAGCATTCGATATACCAGTTGCTTTCTGCGATATTTTGCTTACAAAAGAATTATATCCTGTAAAGACCGTTTTCAGCGAACTGATATCTGCCTGCTTTAAAGCATCCTCATCTAATTCCAACTTGTTTCCTTTTCCTATGGTAATACCTATTTTGGCAAGCATATTACTGTTTTTGTCTGTCATTCCAGTCATCCATGAAGCATTTCGCAATACATCCTTTGTATTAGATTCTCCGGCTTCCTTAACTACATCATTATAATCTTCAACAAAAGATTTTACTGCCTTGGTGATTTTATCCCAGTCATAATCCTCTACCTCAATCTCTTCCCCCGTTTTTTCATCTTTCTTTTTTATTTTCTTTTTTTCCCAAAGAGAAGAGTCATTCAAAGCATCTGCTGATTTTTTCAGAGAATCTGCACTTGTTTTCATCAAGGTAAGTTTTTGTGAAGTATCACCTTTTCCCGATAATTTTTCAGCATCCTGTTTTGCATAATATGCTTTCATAAGTTTTCCATAGCTTCCATTTTTGATTGCAGCATAATCAGAAAGCATATTTGTATTGCCTACTGATGAACTATCTGACGTTCCACTAAACAACGCTGAAAAATCTACATTGCTGTTATATTTACTTGTATAATCACTAAAACTTTTGATTTCTGACATAACACCAGCCTCCTTTCCGAACTATAAACGTATATCTATCGGTGTATATACTACCGACTGTCCACTTTCTGATGCTGGATTTTTTATTGTTTCTGCTGTTTCTGTTTTAACATCTGCATTCTCTGATGCATCTGTTGCCGTATCTGCATTTTCCTGTGTATTCTCTGCTTTCTGCGTTTGATCCTTCTTTGTTTCTGCTGCATCTGTACGGTTGTCTGCCTTTGCTGCTTCTTCCATAGATTTATTTGCATCTGAAAGTGAAGACATCTGTGCTGCTGTTGCAGACTGCGCTTTTGCCTGCAAATCTGCCAGTTCTTCTTCTTTCTTTTCGGTATTGCCTTTTCCAGCATCCTGCTTGATTTCAGACTCAAGCACACCGGCTCTTCCTTCCATCTGTGTTGCCATACTACCCTGCACTTTTGCTTGCTTCATAGATGAATCTGCGGAAATCATTGCCCGCATACCTGCCTGTGACAAGCCTGTTCCTTTCTTTGCAGATGTATTTTTTGTACCAGCCACCATATCATCCATAGATGATTTTTTACTCTGCTGTTCCTTTCTCTGTTCAATCTGGTGCTGTCTTAACTGTTGATTGAGATTTGTAATTTCCTGTTGTATCTCCTGACGTTTCTTCATCTTATCCTCTAATGACAGTTCTTCATTTGATGATAAGTCCTGCAATTTCTGCTGTGCATTTGCAATCTGATTCTGAATATTTTTACTCACAGAATCATTCGCCTGTGCCATTCCCATTGCTCCTGTCTGCGTATTCGTTCCGTTAAATCCATTAATTTTCATCATTTCGTTGTCCTCCTTGAGCTAATACTCTGAAATCCGTTTCCTGAAAATCTGTATAACATGATTTCTCTTTATTTTTTCTTTCGGCATATCTTTCTTCACAATAAACTGTGATGTTGTGAACCGCCCTTTTTTCGTTGTGAAGCAGTCTGAAAATGCTTTTCAGACTGTCGCAGTGCTCCTCAAATATTGTTGCAAGCAACATATTTTCATCGCTACCTGCGCAAAAAAAGCACTACATATTTCTGTAATTTCTGTAATTTACAAAATACATAGTGCCAATTTATTTCTTTATTCTACCTGCATCATAATGCTAAGGATTACTTCCTCATTTCCCTGCTCCAAAGATATATCTCCCATATACATTCTGGCAACCCGGCGAATGTTATTCAGACCCATTCCATGTTCCCTCCCAGATTTGGTTGTTTCTGGCAAATCGCTATCACCAAAATTAAGCTGACCCCCAAAACTGTTTTTTATGGTTATCATAAAGATACTGTTTTTCCGAAAAGAAGAAATGCTGATATACGGATCATCTCCACTTACATTTTCCATGCAGTTATTCAAGGCATTATTCATGATCACACTCAAATCAAATGCATTTAACTTCGTATTCTGCGGATAATGAAAATCCGACAGAAACCGAATCTGCCTTTCTTTTGCTTCTCTCAGCTTTTCCATCAAAATGACATCAATTACCGGACTTCCTGTCTTTATTTCCGGAGATACCTCGTCCCATTCATTTTTCAGATGTTCCAAGTATTCTGTAGCATCATCCATATTATTATGTGCCACCAGATGTTCCAGTGTCTGTATATGATTTCCCATATCATGGCGCATGGAGCGGATATCCCGATACAACTTTTCGACTTCCTCGATATGCTTTTTCATGTCACTGATCTGATTTAATACCAGCTCTTGTCCCCGCTGTTCTTCCTGCATCTCTTTCCAGTTTTGAAACATTACAATCACAACAAGAATAGCAACTATGGAAATCAGATAGTGTAAAAAGCTTAAAGCTCCATAAAATCCATATGTATCAATCAAGTTCTTTCCAGTATCTCTTTCGTATATCATGAGATAATATTGTAAAATGCCATACCCAGTGACGCCTACAAGTGAAGGTATAATAAGCATTACCATCTCTTTGACGCTCATTTCATCTTTTTTGTATATATACGCTTTATTGATCAGTCCTATTGCAACCGCAATAAAAGCAATACAAAGTACAATATCCAAAACTCTGGTTCCAACATATAGTCCGTATTGCAACCACACTTTTTCTGCACTCATATTCCGAAATACAAGTGCTTTTGTAACAAGATCATCAAGTCTGGCTGCCATTGCAACCGTTAACCATCGGATCGAAAAGAACGTAATTGCAAGAAATATTTTCTGATATATATTTCTTCTGTCCTCTATATACATTGCAAGAAACGCTGCTATAACTCCAATCAGATATGCGGAAAAATTATCAATCTGTGGCGGAATCATATATAAAACAAGCATAATCGTAATATAAACAATACTGACTGCCACAGCCCCTTTTTTCTTTTTTATATAGGGACAAACAAATTTTCCAAAATAGATTCCTGTAATCATAAGGAGTGCAATAACAGAAATTTTCGATGTAACCATCCAGCATTTTTCTACCAAACTCATCCGATTTCTTTTCCTTTCCTCTGATTATATTTCAAATATTGTTTTACAAACTCAGAATAATTCTGTTTTGCAATCAATGCAGTTCCATTTTCCATCGTCACACAATTTGCATCATATTTCTGAACATATTTGAAATGTACGAGGTAGGCTCTGTGTGTACGAAAAAAATCTGCTCCCGCAATTTCACTCAGTTCCTGCAATTTTCCATAATATTCAATATTCGTATCCCGTGTATGGATAATGACTTTTCGATTATATACCTCAGCATACACAATATCCTTCAAAAACACTTTCATATGGCTTCCTCCGGACTGCACCATCATGTATTTTTCATCCAATTGATTTTCAGAATATTCTTTAATGCTTCTGACTGCACGTTTCACAACTTCCTCAAATTTTTCATCTGAAAACGGTTTCACCAGATAATGAAATGCTGCAACATCAAATGCCTGAAAAACATACTCCTCCACAGCAGTTACAAATATCAATACCATTCTTTCATTTTTCTGACGCAGAATCCTTGCCGTTTCCATTCCATCCATTCCTGGCATCTGAATATCCAAAAATAGAATATCCGGCTCACAACCACTTGCAATCAATTCATCACCAGATAAATATTTTTCTATTACTGCATCCGGTAATAATTTCTTTATTTTTTCTTCTAATATCAATCCTATAGATTTTTCATCATCGCAGATTGCTATTTGCATCTTGTCACTTCCTTACTTACATACAATTATATTTATTATATCGGAAAAGTTCTTTAAATAGCTAGCCACCATGTTGTGAACCGACCTTTTTTTGTTGTGAAATAACATATCACATATATCGCTTTATTTGCTTTATTTGCTTTAATCTGTTCTATCTGGCACACCCTCCGCGAGTGCCAAAAACAACCTTAGCAAGCACTGCCTGTGTCATGACACAGGCGAAATCCCCCACACTTTCCTATCGCCTGTGTGGTTGAATTTCCATAGGGAAGTATCCCTAACCCTCTCTTGATTTTTCTTCGGTCTTCCATCGAAATACATTGACCTTTCCTGCCGTTTTTGCTACAATTTGCTATGGGTAATTACACCCAAAATTGAATAAATCATGAAACAGACTGTTGTAAAAATCGAACATTTTACAGCAGTTTTTTTGTACCAAAATTTAGAAAGGACGTGGCACAATGGCAAACCGAAACCGCACTAATCCGGTGCAATTTTATCTCAGTGATGATGAGCAATACATTCTCAATACCAAGTTCAAAGCATCCGGCATGAAAAGCATGTCAGCCTTTTTACGCAAACTGATTTTATATGGATATGTGTATGATGTCGATTACAGTTATCTGCGAAATTATAATACAGAGCTTGGACGAATCAGCTCCAGTCTGAATCAGATTGCAAAGCGGGTAAACAGTACCGGAAACAGCAGCGATTGACTTTAAGTACACCCTTGACCATTGCAGGGAGAACAGTCCTAACAAAGCCTATCATCTAATACAGGCTTTTGCTCCGGGAGAAGTCAGTTATGAGGAAGCTCACCGCATTGGAAAAGAACTTGCTGACAAGGTTTTAGAAGGGAAATATTCGTATGTTCTCACCACACACATTGATAAAGGACATATTCATAATCACATCATATTTTGTGCTGCTGATAACATCGAGCATAACAAATATCACGACTGCAAACAGTCGTATTACCACATCCGGAAACTAAGTGATGATCTATGCAAAGAGCATAACCTTTCCATCATCATTCCGGGTGGTGAACGTGGTAAAAAATACAAAGAATGGCAGTCTGATCAGAATGGCTCTACTTGGAAAACTCAGCTTAGAAGGGACATCAATTTTTGCATTAAGTCGGCTTCCACATACGAAGATTTTTTACTTTTAATGAGAGCCAAAGGATATGAAATCAAAGGGGAATCTTTTGAAGAAAGTGCTGCCAAATACATCTCTTTCCGTCCTCTGGATAAAGAACGTTTTGTCCGTGGCAGTGCGAAATCGCTTGGTAAGGAATACACAAAGGAACGTATCCGGGAACGCATCGAAATGAAGCATGAGCGAAAATCTGTCATTCCGAAAAAAGACTACTCTGCCCGCAGGCTCATTGATACCTCGGATGAAAAATTTCAAAACAGTCCCGGACTTCAGCAATGGGCAACTATCGAGAATTTGAAGATTGCTGCACAAAGCTATAATGAAGTTGGTTCTCTCTCCGATCTGAAGCATCAGATTACTGTGAAAACCGAAGCCGGAAAATCTGCCAAACAGAGCGTTGTGAAACTGGAACACCACATGAAAGACCTTGCAGAAATCATCAAATATGCCGAGCAGTACAAAACCAACCGCTCCTATCACATTGCCTACAAAAAGTCAAAGAATCCAGACGCATATTTCCGCCGATACGAAAGCCAGCTCACTCTATATGGCGGTGCACGACGTGTACTTGAGCAGACTGGGATAAACTTAAAAGGATTGAATGTTGATAAGCTAAAAGCGGAATATCAGGAACTAATGAAACAGAAAAATGAACTGACTTCCACCTACAAGAACTGTGAAAAAGAGGTTCAATCATTAAACCGAAAACTGGAAAATCTGAATCAATACCTCGGTCAGACACAGCCCGATTTTACCTCAGCGCAGTCCAGGAAAAAGAATAATCCCATCTTGTAGCTTGTTAATGTTTAACGCATGTATTATACTTAATTTATTATTACAAATGTTTAGGAGAGACTATGGCAAATACAGATTATAAATCACCCGATGCTTTAATGCGGCATCTTAGGGATAATGGAATTTCCATCTCAGGAAGTTCACAAAAACAACAGCTCATCAATACCGGATATTTTCATGGATATAAAGGATACCGTTTTTTTGTATCTTCCTCTAACAGACTTCCATTCACTTCATATAATGAGATTAACGCAACCATTCAATATGATACAAAATTAAAATCTCTTTTATATGGAAAAATGATGTTTATAGAAACTGCGCTTAAAAATATTGCTTTGAACACCATTATGTCAGAAATTGATTCCAGCAGTATCTATGATATGTACGATAAAGCAATCAGCAGCTACAAAAATGCACCAGCCGGAACCCGTGAAGATATAAAAAAGAAATACCAGAACAACAAACTAAATCTTCAAGGCTCCATACAAAATGCCATTGCTCACAACGATGTGGTATATGATACCCGTTTCAAAAAAATGGATCCTTCAAGACCAATGAAACAATGCCTGATTTTAGAAATGGGGGATGCCGTACATAAATTTCAAGACTATCGGTGATTACATTATCCTTATCTGTTACTACTTAAAATTACTGAAAGTCTCTAAAACAGAGATCAAATCATTCATCCGTGAATTTGAAAAGATTACAAGAGAATACGAATCTTCTGTAAACCCGAATGTTTCAGCTATTTCGATTCATCCTGATTTGTTCTCTCGCTTAAACATCTTAAAAAATTCCATATAATGCTTGCATATTTTACCTGCCTATAGTATATTATAGATAGCAATTGGGGTATGTGTTTGCGGACACATACTTGGAGGAGTCGGAGTGATCCGGCTCCTCTTTAATTTTTAACAAAAAAACGGTAGTCAAAAGGGGCACCTAATGACTACCATATTTTTATTCTGCCGCTTCCAACACTAATCTGGCATATTCTTCATCACCTATGCTTTCCAGTTTTCCTGCCACACGCACCGACAATTCCACAAGCTCATCATCGTCGATATGCTTCATAGCCTTATGAATATCCTCTATAACTTTTGTTCTGCTGTCACTCTGGAAAATACATATCAAATTTGTTTCTTCAACTGTAAATGGATTATTCATATTCTTACATCTCCCTGTGTGTATTCTTTGATTTTTCCTGCTCTTTGGAATCTTTCTTGCCCTGTGCCACTTCCTTCTGCTTAGCCACCAGACGCTCCTTTAAGGAAGAACGAGCCTGCGGTTTTTCCGCCTGTTCTTTCTTTTCTTCCTCACGATTGAATTTCTCCACACCATTATTAAGCCTGTCATCAATCATGTTATAATTCTGTTCCTCCAGCTCCTCGATTTTGGCAAGCGGTTTATATTCTGCCAGCTTAGCAATCAGCTCTTTTGCCTGTCTTTCGCTGTCCTCGTCAATTCCCTCATCAATAGATGTCTGCAAAAAAATCTGTAATGGCTTCACATTACCGCTTTTTATATCATTTGAACCTGTGCTTCCCTGTCCGGTACCGAGTCTCTATATTCAAAAGTGTCAATATCATAGGATAACTGGTCAAGTTCTGTCGCAATCGTCTGTATCTTTGCTTCCTTTGTCTCCCTGTCATTAACCTCTTTATCCGGATATGCTGCAATCAGTTTTTTAAGGGCATCCTGCACTGTGGGGGTATCCCGAAGCTCTGGTGTGTAATTCAGAAAATCCACATCTATGCAATTTCCTCTGACAATATCCGCTTCCTCATCTTCCCATTCTTCTGTACCGTCAATGTGCATATTTACACCAAGCGAAGGGATTCCGTGCATACGGGACGGATCAATGACATTGTAGAGTTGCATAGCTTCCTCTATCGTTTCAATACCCTCATGGAACTCTCCCATAGTGTGAAATTCGCCACATTCTGCAACCGTAAATGTGATATGGACTGTCTCCGGTTCAACCACTGGCTCTTTTTCCAATTCTGAAAGTGTCTTTTCTTCTATCATTTTTTCTTTTTCCGGTTGCTGTTCCAGTGCGTTTTCTCTGCCCTGCGTGACAAGCTGATTGTTGGTCTGCTCCTGCTGTGCCTTCTCCTGCAGGTAGGTTTCCACCTCCGGCAGATATGTCTCCAGTGTTCCGGTTCTGCCCTCTGTGATCGGGTTAATATCCACCTGAATGCCTGCGATATAAATGCTGTCCTCATGCAGCATATTGAAAAGGTCATCTTCTCTGGTGGAACCTGTGTATTCTACTACTACATCCAAATCTGAATTTTCCTTTTCTATGCCCCTGCAACGGCTCCCGGATACCACCACATCCACAATTTCTGCATCCAGACCGTATTCATCAATCTGCGATCGCACATAAGCATACACTGTTTTTTCAATATCTTCCGCACTCTGTCCGTCCAGACTGTGAAACAGTTCTTCCGTCCTTGCCCGGAAATCTGCAACCACATCCGGATTGTTCTCACTAAATTCTGCCTGCTTTGCTTCCAAATCTGCCTGTTCCACTTCCTCGGCTTTCTCCGAAAGTTCCTCAAAATCAACAATCTCTGCTTCGGAACCTGCATACACCTCGCCCTGCAAAAATTCATCACGATAATACTGCTCTGTGACCGCTGAAAACCTCGGTTCTTTCAAATTTGCAATCACCATATCCATTGCCCTGCGAATGGTAATATCCGGGTTATCGTAGACACCGCCATCCAGCAAATGGTACTGTTCATCCAGAATGGAATAATCATATCCCTCCTCACATTCGTGCATCAGGATATAACGGTCTGCGATATGAACCGCAAGCTCCGTCTCTATCTCATTCTCTTTGCCCTCCAGTGTCAGCATGAACTTCGGCAGCTCTGTAAATCCAAACGAATCTACAAAGTGTGCGGTGTTTTCCCCGTTCTCATGTAATACCACAATATCGCTAACCGACAGGGAATGTGCCTTGTAATCCGCCGGATGGTCAATATTGAACTTTGTATAGATTGCTTCCAATGTTTCCGATTGTGTCTGCCCCTGCAATTCTGCCAGTTCTCCCATATACACGAGCTTATAATTTTCCGGCAATACTGCATCAAAATTATCCTTGGTTATTCCCATACGCTTCAAGCTTTCCGTTCCTTCAAAACGAAACTTATCCAGTTCCGGATTATCCTTTAACTGATAAATGCCATATTTGTCAGTATTTCCATACAAGAGCTGTGCTTCCCTGTTGGAATCACTCTCTGCAAGTTCTTCCTGCATTGCCTTATCATGGGCTGCCTTTCTCTCCTTCATATCAATCAGCTCATCTGTATCCGTGTTATAACGCACATCCAGATGATACTCTCCGTACTCTCCGGAATCCTGATTGCCGATTTCTGCCGTCCATGCGCCTTTGCTCTCCAAATACGCCTGTATGCTCAACTTGTCATCATCCGACATTTCCGATAATGCCTGCATCAATTCCGGTCTGTCCATGCCATAAACATCAAGCAGGCTGAACTCTGAAAGATCGGTATTCTGTATAAGCAGAATACTTTCCTTTGTCTGTTCCTGTGATACTTCTCTGTTCCTTTGTATCTCCTGTAATTGTTCCTCTATCCCGGTAATCAACTCCGAAGCTGTCCTCCGTATCGTATCCATGGAAGCTCTCAGTTCCTTGGTATCTCTGCCACTGCTCCATCCGGCAATATACCCAAAAGAATAATCAGAGGTATCTATACCAAAATGCTGACATACTGTATAGGCTATGCTCTCAGCTTCCACTTCTTTGGTATTGCGGTCTTTTTTCATCTGCTCGTCCTGCTCCACTTCCTTGCTGTGCAGCTTGGAATGTGCCACTTCATGGATCATGGTCTTTAATGTCTGGCTCTCGCTCATGTTTTCCTGTACCGCAATCCGCTTTGCTTCCCTGTCATAGTAGCCTTTGGAATCTCCGGCTATCTCCTCCAGTTCAATCGGTACTGGCGAAATAGCTTCTACCGCACGAATCATATCCTGATACCCTTCCACATCTGAAAGAAGCTCCTTTGCCGCAAGTTCCGGTATCGGCTTTCCGTCTGTCTGCGCCACATCAAAAACGGATACTGCCCGGAATGCCGGAATTGTTATCTCGACTTCTTCTTTCTGCGGATTTCCGTCCTTATCAAGTAAAAGTTCTTGTGTGACCGGATCAATCTTGTCCCTCTCCTCTTTGATTTTATAGGGTGCCGGGGCAAGGATACGAATACCCTTTTCCCCCTTCTTAACGTGCCTGTCAAAATTCTTCTGCCAAGCCTTGAATCCGGCCACTAACGTAGCGTCTGGCTTTTGCATCGCAATTAACATAGTATTGTTAAAGCTGTAATTATGGAATTTTGACATGGTATTCAGATAAGTCTTGTACTTCTCGCTTTCAAAAAGCTCCTTGATACCCTGCTCTAGCTTCTCCGTTATTTCCTGTACTTTCTGTTTTTCTGTTTTAGATTCTGCCATAGTATTTCCTCCATCTGCTTATTTTTTGCATGACAAAAGGCAGCCATTATTGACTGCCTTTGCATAACTACGATATTCACTTATAAACCTTTATCATTACTGCCCGTATTCGTTTTGATTTCTGCAATGTACTCCTGTCTCCTTTCTGCACCTGTCACTGTAAATGTTTTTACAAATAAAAAAGACAACCAAGATTTTGTTTCTTAATTGCCTGTTTCTATGCTATTAAATTTTTATTGAACCGATAACCAACTCCCCAAACAGTCTGTATATAGCTTGGCTTGCTAGGATTATCCTCTATCTTCTCCCGAATATTCCGGATATGGCTCATGACGATGTTGTAATCGCCGGAATAGGATTCTTTCCACACAATGTCATAAATCTGTTCCTTACTGAACACTATTCCCGGATGCTTTGCAAAAAGCTTCAAGATTTCAAACTCGGTATATGTAAGCTCTATCTCCTGATTTTCCCGAATGATTACCCGTTGAACCTCATCTATCATAAGACCTTTGAAATTCAACAGATGCTCGTTCATACCTGACATCTGAATGACTTCTTCCTGTTCCTGAAAAATATCTGTTCTGCAATGAACTGTTGGATAAATTAACCCGCATTATTCCACCCTCTCCTGTAAATTACCTAATCTGTTCAGCACTTCATACATCCGGCCATTGCCAAATATATAATTTTGCAAAACAAGCGGCTTCCCCACCTGCCTGCTTTCCCGGTACAGCTTCATATAAGCATCCTTCGCTTGATAAAAGCTGTCTTCCAATTCTTCCATCTCTTTTGTTGGCATTTCAAAAATTTTCCCCTGAATGACCTGCCCCTGGGCTGCTATTCTTGCACAGGATTTCTGCCATGCCGCTTCCTGCTCAAATTGTATATCCAGCCACTCTATCTCATCTTCTTTTGTCAGCGGCGTCCCATCTACCTTATAATACTGTTCATTTTCATAGCGCTGTTCAATTTCAGAATACAGCCTTGCATAACTCAATCCGCAGGCATTTACAACATCAGTATAGTCATACTGCCCTTTTTCTTCCCTAATTTCTTTTAATATTCCGGCTCTCATATCGCTGAACGATGTAACCGAATGCACAACTGTATGCTTAATTTTATCCATTAAATTTTCCCTGTTTTTCGATAATTGAGAAACCTCTAAAATATCCTTATGAAACACTTTCTGGTCTTCATTTTGGCTTTCCTGTTTTCCCAAATATTCCCTATCAAACTTGAAAAAATCCGGCAGATGAATAGGATGACTTAAAAATGTAATTGACATATCTCTTTCTCCTTACTTAAAAGCACTATCCGTAACCGCTTCCGTCATAGCATTTGCTTCATAAGCATTAGACGCTTTTGACAACAGCCTTTCATTGTTCCACGACCGTAATAATCGGCTTCTTTCCTGTTCCTGCTTTGCAATCTTTTCATTCAACATTTCCTGCTGCTGTTTTTTAACCTGCGCCCGTTTTTCCAGATATTCTTCCAAAAGCTCTTTTTGTCTATCTTTCTTGTTGCTTGTCTTTTTATAAAAACTGTTTTGTGAACGAGCATAAAATTCCGATTGATTATTAACACCAGACCATGAATCGCCCCTATAATCTTTAGCAGTAGCTCCTACAGTGAGCACCATAGAAGCTTCCAACGGTGCAAAGGACGAAGTTAAGTCACGTTTAAGTGCTGATAATATCTTTTCCCTGTACTCCGGATCATCTTTCATATTCTTAAATGCTTCCTCTGATATGTTGATAGCCACATTGGTTATAGTTCTATTTCTGGGTATCTTATCAATTTCAGCATAAAATTCCTTTTTGAAAATCGCCATTTCTTCCGCTTCTGATAATTCCTTTGTATTGCCCGTTTCTCCCGTGCTGTTTACGCTCTTTGTACTTTTCGTTGTTGCAACATTGTTCTGATAATAACTCTGTCCTACTCCACTAATAGCCATTTTTAATCCTCCTTTATCAGCACTTTTTCATAATATCCGATAGTATGCTTGTTGCTGTTCCTTGTTTGTAATTTATACTTTTAAAGGCTACCAAAAACTTCTCTTTAGCCTGCTCCATTATTGATACTGCGGTTTTCTGATATTTTGTATCAAACATTTGAGCCTTATCTTGTGTTTTTACTTCATTTTGAGGGCTATTTCTACGGAAATACCATGAACTGCCTGCGTTTTCAAATGCTTTATTGGTTTGTTGACAGGTAATATATCCTTCTAAATTTGCCAGACGCATTTTAAAGGCTTCGTCCAATCCGGCTAAATCTTCGTCAAGTGTCAATGACCTTTTCCCCGTAAGTTCGTAGGAAACTTTACGATCTCCATTTTCATGTTCTTTTACGATTTCATTATAACGGGTTTCATATGTATCCATTATAGATTTCATCACATCTTCAACATTATAATTCCCGTCTTTTAATGTTAGGCTGCTAATATCCCGCATTGCGGTATAGTGTTCCCAAGCAACCTCATTTGTATTTTGTATTGTCAGTTCCCTGACATTGGTATAATCCGAATCGGGTTCAAATTTGCTTGCCATTTCCCGCTGCATATTTCTTCCTGCATCAGAAATAGAAAGATTTGCCTACTGCTTCACCATCTTTGAGATTGCTTCCCTAACAGTTGCTTTTCCCCGTATATAATTTGTAGTCGTTCCCAAATAATCATAATTATGTCCGACTCCATTAATAGCCATTTCCTAATCCTCCATTGTCATCAATTTTTTATATTGCCGCCCCTGCCCCCTTGCAATAAGTCCGGGCAGTCCGCAAAAGCAAAGGTTTATGCGCCTTGCGGAATATGAACAATTTCTCCTTATGCCTTTATATCAAAACTTGCCCCTGTCGGCGCAGATGTACCAGAAACCGCAGCTAAGAGGTTCTGCGTAACACTTTTTACATCAGTGCCAGTAGCTGATATTGTAAACGTTTCATCTTCTGTCAGCTTCTCCAACTGCGCCTTTTTCTCTGCCCGTCTCTTAGCTGCCTTTTCTTCTGAGATTTTTCTTTCCTCACGCTTTTTCTATAATCTTTCTTTTTGTTTCTTTTCCGCATTCAATGTAGTTGAATTTTGTTTTGAACCACTGGTTCTTGTCATACCTCCGCAAGTAACAGAAGCATTCCCATCGGCATCTATTACAGTTGTAACACCATGTATCACTGCATTATCAGCTTTGGCTTGTGCAAACATTCTATTCTGTCCCGGTACTGCACCAGTTAAATTAAACTCTACTTTCTTGGCAAATTCCGGATCATTTGCCATTTTCTTTAGACATTCGCTAGAAAGATTTATTACCACTTTATTTTCATTTCCACTCATAAGACTGCTACCCGTATTAAAAGTAATCTCCGGGAACTTTTTACACAGTTTCTCATAGTATTCCTGCACTTTGTCCTTGCTGTTTGTCTTTACCTCCGTTGCTACATTAGTGTTTCACACTCTTCTACTTCGAGAATTAATTGCTTTTTCATATCCTGTCATAAAACTCGCTATGTTAAACAATTCCACCGTGCTTATATTGCTGTTCCCGAAGCTTATCCAACGATTTTGCTCCATCCGGGCTATACAAATCCAATAATTCCAAAAAATTACCAGACTCCTTACACCCATTCAATATCATACGCATACTATCCGCATCTTTACCGAATAACATACCCAACAGACTCATATCATACTGATTTTGACTATCACTTAATACTCCCTGCTGATGTAAATCCTCCATAAAACCATAAGAACGAACCTCGGAACCTATTCGCATCGCCACATTATATAAATCCGGATCAACAGTATGAAGATAATTTAGGTAGCGTGTCTCAATATTTCTATTGGGCGTGCCGCTCATCATCCAATTTGCTATATCTTCCAAAGATGCACCTATGGCAGCATCATCAATCAAATGCATCTGCCATCTTCCGCTTTCAGTCTTTGTAAAGGTATATTTTCCATCCTCCGAATACAATGTATTTGACCATGAGTTTTTTGGAGCCGCCTGGTCTCTGACAAGCACTTCAAATGCATCCATTGCAACTCTGTCTGGGATACACTTTTTCTCATCTGTTGGTAATTCCATTTTCCCCAATGCTACTGCAGTTTGCACTAGTTCATAATCCGATATGTTTTCTCCATGATAAAAATAAGAATTTTGTTCTTTCAATTTATCAAATGATGCCGGTAGTTTTACTTCTGCCAACTGTTCTTTGGAAACCTCAGTCCAATCTTCTTTTTTCTTACTACCTGCGGTCTGCATCTGCACTCTCGAACCGTTTGTAATCTTTGTACCATATTTTGCATTTACCATATGTTCTGTTATTGTCACATGTGCAAACTGAAATAAACTCCTTTGGTTTCTTGTATTTCCGTAACCTTCAACTTTCACAGCATATGGAAATGATGACTTCGTATTCAAAACAGAGTAAGTACCTGTATAAAATGTATTTGCCGCTTGTATTCTCATAATATAACCTCCAATCCAAACAGAAACAGCGTCTATTTTCACATTCAATCCCTTGAAAACAGACGCCATCCTTAGCTCATAATATTTATCAACATTTATTCATTTTTCTTTACAGAATGGAACGAAACCTGAAATTTGGGCGTGCCTCTTACTATATCTGTAACCCTATAAGTTTTCGATACTCCTTTGCATTTTCACAATCTGATACAATTCCTGATTGCGCATCCAAGCAAAACGGTAACATCTGCCAATCCTCATTGCCACATGCTCCTACCAATAACAATTTTCTGCCATAAATGACCTCCATTTTGTACGATAAAAGGCAGCCACTACTGACTGCCCTTACATCAACTGCTATAACATTTTTAATAATCCTGCTTTTATTCCCAACCCGAATAGTGCTGACAGGTTGGGAATAAAGTTGGGAATAAAACTTTTTTTATAAAATCTGATCTTTCCCCTTTGCCTTATCCACTGCATCCCTTCCTGCAGGTGTCCCAGACACTCTTGCCTTCATTGCTGCGAGCCTTTCTTGCAATGAAGTCCGTTCTGCTGGTCGGTCTGACAGCTTATCATCCGTAACCGTTTTTCCAAGATTACTCTGCTTTGCTGGCATATCAGCAACCTCATCCCCTTTTTTATCCACCGATTTCACATCTTCATGTGTTTTTTCCGGTTCCGTGGCTTCGTCATCCATGCCAATCGCATCATCGCCCTTTTCATCCATGTTAAGCAAGGCATTAAGTTCTGCAAGACGTTCCAGTTTCTCGGAAAGCTCCGCTTCCTGCGGAAACGGCTTGTCTACTTCTGCTTTTGCTGTTTCAAGCTGATGTTCCACATTGGAAAGTTTCGTCTGTGCTTCCTCAAGTTGTGCTGGCATTGCTTCCAGTGCATTGTTGATTCTTGTGATATTTCCGAGCGGATCAGTGCCGACTTCCATCGGATGGCTCATGGCTCCTTTGACATTCATTACAAATTTATTGTTGAAAGAATCAAAAGTTACATTCAGCTTAAATCCAAGATATTCCCCTACATCCGCACTGGCATTGATGCCTTTGATTTCCTTACACATGGCTATGATTGCAGTTCCTGCTTCCTTTTTATCTGTATATGGCTTTCCTCCCACCTGCATGAAAAATTGTTCCTTATCCTCCGGCTTATTTTTCGCATATTTTTCCATATCAGCGGTAAAACCTTCGATACGTTCCTTGAAAATAGCGATCTGATGCGGATAATGCTGTGTGATGTTATCCTCCAGCCTGTATTTCTGACTGGTATGGTTTGCCTTCATCAGTTTCAATTTCGATACCTGAATATCGAGATCCATCTTTTCTTTTATGTAGGGATTACCTGTTGCAAGTGCCTTAACCTCCGCATAGGAAAGTGCCGCTTCGTCCACATCCTCACAGCTTCGCACCGGGGATTTACTGGTCATGATCTGTCCGATAAATTTCTGCTTATTCTCAATGAGCTGCCATGAGTAACTGTCAAATGTACCTTCCGTAACATAACGAAATATCTTGACCTTATCATTCTGGTTGCCCTGTCGTAAGATTCTTCCCTCCTGCTGTTCAATGTCAGAAGGTCTCCAAGGCACATCCAGATGATGCAATGCAATCAGTCTGTCCTGCACATTCGTACCGGCTCCCATTTTTGCTGTGGAACCTAATAAAAAACGAACCTGTCCGCTTCTTACTTTTGCAAACAGCTCCGCTTTTCTGAGTTCTGTATTGGCATCATGGATAAATGCTATCTCATTCTCCGACACTCCTTTTTTCATAAGCTTATTTTTTATATCCTCATACACATTGAAAGTGCCATCGCCCTTCGGTGTCGATAAATCACAGAAAATCAACTGTGCTGACTTCTGCTCTTTGGTATCTTGCCATATCTCATAGGCTTTCTCCACACAGGTTGCCGCTTTTGAATTTTCCTCATCCGGCAGCATATCGTTGAGCAGCCTCTGGTCAAGTGCCAGCTTTCTTCCGTCATTGGTAATCTTTAGCATGTTGTCCTCGTAAGGCTGTACCTGCCTGTCCCGGACTGCTTCGGCACGTTCCGCTAGGGACGCTACCATGTCTTTCTGGAACTCGCTCGGCTTTAGAACCACATTTTCATATTCTGCTTCCGGCACAGGAAGTTTTAACATATCTGCAGTCTGTATATCCGCCACTTCCTGAAAAATGGACATCAGTTCTGGAAGGTTAAAGAAATTGGCAAACCGGGTTTTCATACGATAACTGCTGCCCTCCGGGGACAGCTCTAATGCGGTGATTGTCTCCCCAAAAGTAGAGGCCCAGTTATCAAACATCCCCAGTTCCATTTCCTGCAGGCGGTCATACTGCAGGTATCTCTGAATAGTATACAGCTCTGTCATACTATTTGAGACTGGAGTCCCTGTCGCAAAAGTGATTCCTTTCCCTCCTGTGATCTCATCCATATACCGGCATTTATTGTACATATCCATCGCTTTCTGGGATTCTGTTTGTGCGACACCTGCTACATTTCTCATTTTTGTATATAAAAAAAGGTTCTTAAATGCGTGCGATTCGTCCACAAACAGCCTGTCAATGCCCAGTTCCTCAAATGTCACCACATCGTCTTTTTTCTTATCATTTAACTTTGCCAGCCGGACTTCTAAGTTCTTTCTGCTCTTTACCATCTGCTTGATCGTATAATTTTCTCCCTGTGCTTCTTTTGCAAGAGCGATTGCTTTTTCAATCTCATCAATCTGTTCTTCTAAAATATTACGCTGCCGTTCTGCTGACAGTGGGATCTTTTCATATTGTGAGTGGCCGATAATGACAGCATCATAGTCCCCTGTTGCGATCCTTGCACAGAACTTTTTACGGTTTGCTGGCTGGAAATCTTTTTTTGTTGCCACAAGGATGTTGGCAGCAGGATACAGGGTAAGGAATTCCGCACCCCACTGTTCTGTTAGGTGGTTTGGTACAACAAACAGTGATTTATGGGTAATCCCGATGCGTTTTGCTTCCATTGCTGCAGCAACCATTTCAAAGGTCTTCCCTGCCCCCACGCAGTGTGCGAGTAAGGTATTATCACCATATAATTGGTGTGCGACGGCATTTTTCTGATGTGGCTTTAAGGTGATCTCCGGGCTCATTCCGGGAAATTCCAAATGGCTTCCGTCATACTGTCTTGGACGGATGGAGTTGAATCTTTCATTATAGATCGTGACCAGCATTTCCCGCCGTTCCCTGTCTTTGAATATCCAGTCCTTAAATTTTTCTTTGATCATATCCTGCTTCTGTCCTGCCAGTATCGTTTCTTTTTTATTTAATTCCCTGTGTTCCTTTCCCTCACTGTCAGTATAGGTATCAAAGATCTGTATATTTTTAAGATTCAGGGAATTTTCCAGTAAACGGTATGCATTGGCTCTCTTCGTCCCATAAGTATTGGTCGCTAAAATGCTCCCATCTATATTTTTTCCCTGAATATTCCATTCCCCTGTGTAAGAGGAATACTGTATCTTTATCGTATGGTTTGCGGCAATATATTTTGGCGGCTGAAATGTCTCTATCATAAATTGCTCATAAACTTCTAATGGTATCCACATAGAACCCAGCCGTACTTCGATTTCTGATGCTTCTAGCCGTTTTGGCTGCACATTTTTTAATGCCTCTACATTCCTTTTATACTCTGGAGTACTTTCCAAAAAATTTTCTGCAATGCGGAGTTTTTCCCGTACATTTCCTGACAGATAGCTGTCTACTGTCTCCCATTCCTGTGTTACTGGATTTCTATAGATAACTCCTGCCAGTTCTTCTGTTATCTTTTCCCCCGGCTTTCCACAAAGTCCCGACATAAAGGGAAGGTCAACCTTTCCATGTTCTGTCATAGACACAGCAAGGGCTTCGTTCGCAGTATTGACATGAGTGATACTTTCCTTTTGCCGGATAGTACGTTTGGAGAACATATCTGCTTTTCCGGCAAGATTCCCGTCTTCATCTAATCTTTCAAGGGAACATAACAGAGGATAGGAGGAATCTTCCGAAAAAGCCCTCTTGTTCGCTATGCTGTTTAAAAGTCCCCATTCTTCCGTATAAGAATCATACAGGGTATTCAATTTTCTCTGCTCTGCCTGAATCTTTGTTTCTGTATTTTCTGTTTCTTCTACCTGCAGCCGGATCAGTTCCCGGACACAGTCCCGGATAGCAGCCATCCCGGTGATACGGCTTTTTGTTGTCTTTGTGACCCTTTGCTGCTCCAGTCCCGATTCATTTTTATAATAAATATCCCCAGCTTCTGATACGACATAGCTGTATATCCTGTTCTCTTCCCTGTCCAGCATATCTGTTACAGGTTCGGTCCCGTACTGAATTTCAGCACGTTCCTCCGGCATCCTTTCTGGTATATGTCCTGTGATATTGGCTATGGCATCCCGTAATTGCATTTCTAAAGAAACGCCCTCGTTTTTTATGCAGGCAGTCTCCACCCCATAAGGTCCTGAGATTTCTTTCATTGTTCCCAGGATCATCTCCGGGTGTGCTGCAAAATAACTGTTTACAGGGATCCCCTGTGCATCCTCTGTAACAGAGATCCATTCCGGATCAGCTATTTCTTTTTCCCTTTTTTGCAGGAACAAAATATCAGAAGTTACTTTTGTCCCTGCGTTTTTAAATGCAGTGTTTGGCAGCCGGACTGCTCCCAGAAGTTCTGCCCTCTTAAAAAGATATTGCCTTACTTTGGTATTTTCCTTATCCATCGTCCCTTTTGTTGTGATAAATGCAGCGACACCACCTGGACGCAGTTTATCCAGTGTCTTTGCAAAAAAATAGTCATGGATCAAAAATCCATGACGGTTATAAACAGGGTCATTTACCCGGTAATCCCCAAAGGGAACATTTCCGACAGCTATGTCAAAATATCCATCTGGATAATCTGTACGTTCAAACCCCGTATTCTCAATATTTACTTCTGGATAAAGATAACCAGCTATCTTTGCACTCATCTGGTCTAACTCCACACCGTATAACGTAGACTTGTTCATGCTTTCTGGAAGAAGTCCGAAGAAATTCCCTGTCCCACAGGATGGTTCTAATATCCGTCCCTTTGTAAATCCCAGGCCTGCCAATACCTGATACATGGTTTTAATGAGAACCGGCTGTGTATAATGGGCATTTAAAACAGAACCTACTGCCGAACGGTATTCTTCCAGAGTCAGTGCCGCCTGTATCCTCTCCCTTTCTTCCTGCCACTGTGGTTTCTTCTCATCAAAAACATCTGCGATCCCGCCCCATCCAACGTAATCTGCTAGTATGTTCTGTTCCTCTTTTGTTGCCTGCCGTTGTTCCTTTTCTAACTGTTTTACCGTTTCTATCGCAAGGATATTCTTCCAGCATTTTTCCCGGATTGTCCCTGTTCCCAGTTCTTCTTTTGAAATATGATAATTCTGCCCCATGTTTTCAGAAACAGGAGTAACCGCTATGTTATCTGTATCTAAGATTTCTTCCTGCAGTTCTGCTGCTGTAATGCTGTCTTTTCTTATTTCTGCCGCCCAACCTATCATCTCATCATATCGTATTTCCCTTATCTCGTCCGAATGATTTTTAATATAACTCTTTGCTTCATTTTCACTATGAAAGAGCATCGTTTCTGAAAGATATGTTTCTAATCCATTATTTCCCTTTCGTAATAGGCGGTAAAGAGGCTGTCTATTTCCATCTGCATCAACTGCTGTAACAAAAGAAACTGTTGAATCTTCATAATCCTCGCTGCTTTCGACAGCTACTTCAATGAGATTCGATTCCTTTTGTTGTTTTTCTATCCATGCACTGGCTTCTTCTCTGTTTTTACAGAACTTACTACGTCCTGAGAAAATAAAATCATCATTTTCTCTTGTTAATTCCTGTACATGGAACGGAAAATCTATTCTTCCAGTATCAGCAATCTCATATTTTTTATCCTGTAAAACCTGCGGTTCCTCTTTCTGCATCAATTCATCAAGCTGTTTCTGTTCTGCAGGTGTTAAGCCTGTATGTTCTTCAAGATATGGCAAAAAGTTTTCACTATACTTTGTAATCTGTTCTATCTTTTCATCCAGCACTCCATCCTGTTCCCAGTATTGTCTATACATACAGTCTGAAGATAAACAGTAATCATAATATTCCCGGATGTGTTCTAAAAGGGATTTTCCTTCTGAACCTATGTCATATCTGCCCTTGAAAGAATATTCTTCTCCATCTATGACCGCATAGATAGAAAATGCTGTCTTATAATAAGAATATCCCTCTTCTTCATTCTCCTGTTTCTCCACCTCTTGTTCATCCAATACTATAAATAGTTTATTTGCTACAGCAAAAGACATTTTCCGAACAGTAAAATCATCTTTTTCTTTATCATAAACACTTAACCTGTCATGTTCTGAATAATCGATCTGGAACTGCAGGGTATCCTCTTTTTTCTTCTCTTCCGTACTGAAATTCAGTACATTTTCTTTTTCCTTTGTGTGATCCCCCTTAACCGATCGTTCCTGCATTTCCTTATCCTTAACATAAGGATATTCTTTGTTTTCTATCAGAATGCGGATCCGTTTTTCTGCTTCTTTCCATGTCAGTTTCTTTTCTGCCTTTCCTTTTTTTAAATGAAATCCTTTGGCATCATGCCACTCATCAGAATGGGAACTTCCTGATATAGAATGGGAATGTCCTCCGATACCATACTCTTCTTTTAGGAAAGCGATCGCTGCTTTTTTGTCTGGCATAGGTTCCTGCTGATAAAAGGACAGGATGCGTCTTTTCCCTCCCTGAACGATACCTCCTTCCTGCAGTAGTCTGTCGATCTCATCTTCTGTGATAAACGCTGTCTGTTGTGGTTCTTCTCCTTCCTGTGGGATAATTGCCGATGCATTTTCTAATTTCTGAAGTTTGTCTGTTATATTCTTATATCTTTTTTGCTGCCATTGGATCTTCAGATTTATATCCGTTCCATATGGCAGG
>OGPN01000591.1_pt1 | contig 26006 bp, 25 predicted proteins | sample 1552941 | NCBI WGS metagenome assembly OGPN01 (sample SAMEA2580220, study PRJEB22360) | human gut metagenome | biome: human gut; feature: human-associated habitat; material: faeces | place: Denmark | collected 2008/2010
GCCGCGAATTCATTCCGACCAGCCGGCTGTCATATTTGGTGAACCAACCGTGACTGCCCAGCGCCCGGATGCGGGCCGCCAGCCCGTCGTCGTCGGTGAACACCGCGCCGCCGTCGCCGTAACAGCCCAGTACCTTGGAGGGAAAGAACGACGTACACCCGATCTCCCCGATCGTACCCGCATAACGGCGCGCGCCGTCGGACATGCGGCATACGGCTCCCAGCGACTGGGCGTTGTCCTCGATCACCTTCCGGCCGTGCTCCTTCGCAACGGCCGTGAGCGCAGCCATATCGCACGGCTGCCCGAACAGATGGACGGGGATGACGACACGGGTACGCTCCGACACCAGCCGGGCGACGCTCGCCGGGTCGATATTGAAAGTGCGGGGATCGACGTCGGCGAAGACCGGAACGCCGCCCAGCAGCAGCACCGTTTCGGCAACGGCCGCGAATGCAAAGGCCGGGACGATGACTTCGTCGCCCCGCTGCAGCCCCACGGCCAGCAGTGACAACAGAAGCGCGTCCGTACCGTTGCCGCAGGCGATGCAGTGCCGCACTTCGAGCCGCCGGGCCAGCTCCTCTTCGAACAGCCCGACCGCAGGACCCTTGATGAAGGCGGTCTCGGCGATGACATCGCCGATGGCGCGGTCCACCTCATCGCGGATGCCGAGATACTGCCTATGTAGATCCACCATTTTCATCGCTCCCGTTCTTTTTTCGCATCACCCCTGCAAATTCCGCAGCAGCGGATGATAGTCGCCCGTCAGGCCGACCGCCGCACTCTTCCGCAGCATATCGAGCGTATGGACGGCACACGCCGTATCTTCGACCGCAAAACCCCGGCCGGCAAGTATCCGCTCGTAGCTCAACGTGTGGAGGTCCGTAAACCCGTTCGTAAAGTCGAACTCCTCGCCGTTGATAACGAGATGTCTGTACGGAGACATGGGATTATCGTTCGGCGAAGGGCGATGGGCGGCGTTGACGCTCAGAAAATACCTGACGCGGGCACTCTTCAACTGCAAAAAGCCGGCCGAACACTCCGGCGACGAATGGTGCAGCACCACCTTCTCGGCCGGCCCGAATATCCAGTGCAGCATGTCGATAAAATGGATGCCGATATTGGCCGTCACGCCGCCGCTCTTGCACGGGTCGCCTTTCCACGAAGCGGCGTACCAGCTCCCTCTGGGAGTGATGTACGTAAGGTCTATGTCATAAATCGTCGGGGGGGGGTTGCCGTCGACCAGCCGTTTGAGCCGCTCTATTTCCGGATGAAGGCGCAGCTGCAATACGGGGAATACGCGCCTGCCCGCGGCCCGGCTGCAGGTCTCCATCCGGTCCAGCTCGTCCGGAGTCAGGGCCAGCGGCTTTTCACAAATCACGTCAAGCCCCGCCTCCAAGCCCGTTACGGTATGGGTGCAATGGAGGTAATTCGGGGTGCAGACCGTCAGAAATTCCGCACGGTCGGCGACCATGCGCTTTCTGAAATCATCCGGATCGGTGGTGAAATAGGCACGGGGAAAATACCCGTCGATCATCCCCACGCTGTCGAACACGTCGTGCGCCGCCACCAGATCGCACCCAAGCGACCGCATGGCGTTCAAATGTCTCGGAGCTATGTACCCCGCAACGCCTATGATCGCGAATTTCCGGGATTCGGACGTCTCTTCCCCTGTCATACCTGTAACGCAAGCTTGATTTTGCCGCAAAAATAATACATACAAATATTTTGCGCAAGCTATTCTGCAAATCTGCAACGGATTCGCGGCGCAAAATCGCATTAAAAAATAACGGCATCCCCTTGCTGTTACGGAAATAACAGTTATATTTGCATCAGAAAAAGCACATTCAAAATTTAAAACGATAACCAAATTATGAACGTACCTGCAAATCTGAAATACTCGAACGACCACGAGTGGTGCCGTATCGAGGGCGACACGGCCGTTATCGGCATTACCGACTTCGCGCAGAGCCAGCTCGGCGACATCGTTTTCGTAGACGTGCCGACCGTCGGCGAGACGCTCGCCGCAGGCGAGGTGTTCGGCTCAATCGAAGCCGTGAAGACCGTCAGCGACGCTTTCCTGCCCGTCGGCGGTGAAATCGTCGAATTCAACGACGCGGTAGACGCCGACCCCGCAATCGTCAACAAGGACGCCTACGGCGAAGGCTGGATCGTCAAGGTCAAAATGTCCGATCCCGCGGAATACGACGCGCTGCTGAGCGCCGCGGATTACGAAAAGCTGATCGGCTGATCCCCGCCCCGTTCCAAGCCCCTCTTCCGAGAGGGGTTTGCTCCATGACAGGGCCGGCCGCGAACGACGCCCCGCCGGAAAGAAACGCACAACAAACTTAAATATCAACAGTTATGTCAAAAGTTACAGTAGTAGGTGCAGGTGCCGTAGGCGCAACCTGCGCGAATGTAATGGCTTGCCGCGAGGTCGCAAGCGAAGTAGTCCTGATCGACATCAAGGAGGGTCTTTCTGAAGGCAAGATGCTGGACATGTACCAGTGCTCGACGCTGATGGACTTCGACACCAAACTCGTAGGCGTCACCAACGATTACAAGCAGACCGCCAATTCGGACGTCGTCGTCATCACTTCGGGCATTCCCCGCAAGCCGGGCATGACCCGCGAAGAGCTGATCGGCACCAACGCCAACATCATGAAGGGCGTAATCGAAAACGTGGTCAAGTACTCGCCGCGCGCCATCATCATCGTCGTCGCCAACCCGATGGACACGCTGACCTATCTGGCGCTCAAGGCTTCGGGACTTCCGAAGAACCGCATCATCGGCATGGGCGGCGCGCTCGACTCGTCGCGCTTCAAGTGCTATCTGGCCAAAGCCACCGGCGCCAACATCAACAACGTTGACGGCATGGTCATCGGCGGCCACGGCGACACGACGATGATTCCGCTCGTCTCGAAGGCTACCGTAAACGGCGTTCCCGTATCGCAGTTCGCATCGAAGAAGAAGCTCGAAGAGGCCGTAGCCAACACGATGGTGGGCGGCGCGACGCTGACCAAGCTCATCGGCACGTCGGCATGGTACGCTCCGGGCGCCGCTTCGGCCATGATGGTGGAGGCGATCCTCAACGACCAGAAAAAGATGATTCCCTGCTCGTGCCTGCTCGAAGGCGAATACGGCCAGTCGGACATCTGCATCGGCGTTCCCGCGATCATCGGCCGCAAGGGCATCGAGAAGATCGAGCTGACGGAGATCGGCTCCGGCGGTGACCGCGCCTATTACCGGAAAAACGGGACGCACTATGTTCCCAAAGTCCGTCTGGAGGATTTGCTGATCGGGTGATGCGCCCTCTTCCGTGTCGGGCGGATGGCCGTGCGGCAGGTTAAAGCCCCGTGCCGTTGGCCGCGAGGATGCCGGCGTTGAGATAGGTGGCGAAGAGTATCCAGCAGAGGTACGGAACGAAGAGCCACGCCGCTCCGGCCCGGATTTTCCCGCTCTGCGCAATGTAGGCGGCGACGAGAATGTCGAGCAGCGCGATGTCGATCATTCCCAGCAGGGGGCTTCGGCATACGAAGAAGAGGATGCTCCACAGCACGTTGAATCCCAGCTGTGCAAACCATAGCGTCATAACTCTCCGGCGCAGGGGCGAGGCGGAGGTCAGAACCAGTCCGGCGGAGAGGCCCATGCAGAGGTAGATGATGCTCCATGCGATGGGAAATGCCGCATTGGGCGGCGTCAGCGCAGGTTTTACCAGATGCGGATACCATTCGCGGATCGCGTCGTTCTGCCACCATCCGACCAGCCCTCCCAATACGAAGCAGAGCAGTGTGGGAAGAATATAAGCCCAAGCCTTTTTCATCGTTCAGCCGTTTCTGATCGTGTGTGCAAAATCGGTGCCCGCCCTGTTGCCGGACGATCCGGCGGTGTGAATCCCGTGCAGGTCTGCCGGACGGTCGGCGGATAAAAGACGGGACTGTCTGAACCCGGTCAGACAGTCCCTTGCGACACTCTATCGAAAGACGAACTGCGTCGTTAGCAGTTGCCCTGCGATTTTTTGGTGTACTGGTTGTGTCCTTCGGGATTGTTGCTGCGCGATACGCGGCCCGTGGCGGACGTCTGGCTTTTGGCGGTTCCCCGGCTCGTCGAGCTGGCGTGCGAGGTGGTCGTGCGGGACGACTTGGTCGCCGATTTGTTTTGTCCGGTCTGCGTGCGGCCGGCGGTCTTGTTGGTTGACTCTTTCATGACTGATAAAGAATTTAGTTTGACATTGTGCTGTCGTTCGTACCGAAAAAACCTTTCGGCCGAAAGCAAGTTTGTAACGCCGCACTGTTGACGCAATATGCGACGTTGCTCGGAAAGAATACAAAACGTATACCATTTCGGCCCGGCAGGCCGCTCTTTCGGCTGTTTCGGCCTATAGGGACGCATTATTTTTTGACCCAGACGGCCAGTTTTCCTCCGTGTACCCTGAAGAGGGCCTTGCCGTCGTCTCCGATGACTATTTCGTCGTCGTAGCTTCCCGTGATCTCGTGCCACGTCTCATTGGCATGCGTTACGCCTACGGACATCACCTTTTCGCCGTCTTCGCCGTTGGAGAGCAGCAGCGCAAGTCCCGAATCCGGATGCTGCTCGTCGCCTGCGCGGGTGAACCCCACGGTGTTGGGATGGTCGAAGTAGTCGGTCTGTTCGCCGAAAGCCCGCGAGCGGCGTGCGTCGAGCAGTATGTCGAGAACGGCCCGGTGGGGCGACGCTTCGCCCTTCATGCTGTAATAATCGCCGTAGAAGATGCAGGGGTACCCCTCCTTCATCAGCAGGATCAGGCCGTACGCCAGCGGCTTGAACCACGACTTGACCTGCGATTCGAGCGAACTGCCGCGCTGCGAGTCGTGGTTGTCCACGAACGTCACGGCGAGCGTGGGATGTTTCCGCACGAGGGTGTCGTCGAGCAGCGTCCGCAGGTCGAAATCGCGCCCCTGCTGCGAAGCGGTGAAGAGTTTGAAGTGAAGCGGCGCATCGAACAGGTCGATCTGGTGGTCCACGGCGTCGAGGTAGGCTTCCAGCGACTCGAAATCGCCGCTCCAGTATTCGCCGACGGCGTAGAACTCCTTGCCGCGCGAAGCCCGGACGCTGTGCATGAATTCGCCGATAAAGGTGTTGCGGATGTGTTTGAGCGCATCGAGACGCATGCCGTCGGCATCGAGCGTTCGGGCGATCCATGCGCCCCAGCGTTTCATCTCCTCGATCACTTCGGGATGGTCGAAATCCACGTCGTTGAAGATCAGGAAGTCGTAATTGCCGTTCTCGCCGTCGACCCCTTCGCTCCACTTCTTGCCTTCGCCTTGGATGAGGTAGATGGCCCGTTTGCCGGTCTCGTATACCTGATCGGTTCCGGAGAAGTGGTACCAGTGCCATTTGAAGGGGGAGTACTTGTCGCCGCGCCCCGGAAAGGTGTATCCGGTCCAGCCTTCGACTTCGACGGGGGCGCCGATCACCTGCTCGCGGTTTTCGGGATCGACTTCGCAGGCCATGAATTTTTCGGTGTAGTCGGCGCCGGTTTTCTGGTTCATCACCGTGTCGATATAGACCGAAATCCCGTTGGCGTGCAGCGCCGCGATCGCCTCCTCCAGCTCCTGCCGCGTGCCGTACTTGGTGCGGACGGTGCCTTTCTGGTCGAACTCGCCCAGATCGTAGAGGTCGTAGACGGCGTATCCCTCGTCCTGCTGTTCGTCGGCCTTGTAGGCCGGCGGGATCCAGACCGAGGTGACGCCGACGTCGTGCAGGTGTCGGGCGTCCTCTTTCAACTGCGTCCACAATTTACCGTCATTGGGCAGATTCCATTCGAAATACTGCATCATTACTCCGTTTTTCATAGATATATGTGTTTGATGTTTGCGGTGTTTTGCTGCAAAGCGCATGCAAAACAGGAAGAACGCTCCGGCTGAAATTCCGGAGCGTTCACACCCAGCGGGCCGACGGGATATTTAGTCCTGTTCGACCGGCTGGCGGCGGGACGCCTTGGTGTCTTGCGGATCGTACTCGCACCACCGGAGGTTCTTCTCCGGCGTCGCCTTGCGGATTTCGCCGCTGCGCTCCTTGCTGAGTTTCTTGTCCGCGCTGCGCACCGAAGCTTCGGTGCGGGGTGTTCCCTGCGGTTTGAGCTGCGTGAGTCCGTCGGTTTCGAGCACCTGCTCGCGCGGGTCCTCGACATAGAGCCACTCTTCGCCCAGTCCGGTGCTTTCGCCTTCGTTCCACGGGCCGCGGGCATCCTCTCCCGTCGAATGATTGGAGTAGATGTTGCTGTAGCGGGGATCGCTCTGGAGCACTCCCGGCGGGAAGTTGGGCTGGATGGTCCCCAGCGCCGCCTCGAACTGCTGGAAGTGCGCCACTTCGCGTGTCATCAGGAAGTTGAGCGTGGCCAGCACGTCCTTGTCGTCGGTGAACTGCATCAGGTATTCGTAGACGATCTTGGCGCGCGATTCGGCGGCTATGTCCGAACGCAGGTCGACCGTCAGGTCGCTGTTGGCATTGACGTAGGAGCCCTGCCACGGCACGCCGTTGCTGTCGGTGAGACGCGGACCGCCGCCCGTCAGTACGCCGAACTGCGGATTGATCGAAAAGGCCGAATGGATGAAATCGTCCTTCGAAATGCTTTCGCCGAAGACGTCGTTGCGCTCGGCCGCATCCTTCAGGTTGCCGTTGACGCCGGCGAGCAGCATCTGGATCGTGGCGCCGACGATTTCGAGGTGGCCCAGCTCCTCGGTGGCGATATCCATCAGCATGTCGTATTTGTCCGGATAGGGGTTGTGGCAGGCGAACGCCTGCACGAAATACTGCATCGCGGCTTTCAGCTCGCCGTTGCCGCCGCCGAATTGTTCGAGCAGCAGCCGCGCGAAGCGGGGATCGGGTCTCGATACCCGCGCTTTGAACTGGAGTTCTTTGGAATGGTAAAACATATATTCGCTGTATTAAGTTGAACATGCCGGAAGCCGGCCTGACTATCGTTTCTGCTTGAGACTCTCCTCGTTCATGCGGCTTCCGATGCTCTGTTCCCGGTCGGAGCCCTTCTCCTCCCAGTACGAGCCTTTCTTCGAGCCGTATTGCTCCTTGTTGTCCGGCTGTGGCCGGTAGCTGCTGCCTTCGGTGCCGCCTGCGTGCATGCCGCTGTTGTCGCGGTTGTGGCTCCGGCTGTCGAGGTCGTTCGTATTGCCGTTTTGCATCGGGGCGCTCTGTGTATCGTTTTGCTGTTCACGGCTTTCGCCGTGCATTTGGTTTGTCTTGTCCATAATCGTGGTTTTTAAATGATTCGGTTTAATTTGTCCGTCCCCGATTCGGGGCGGTCGTGACCTTCGGTCTTGACGATCTTGTTGTAAAGTCCCATGATCAGCAGCGGGGCGGCCCACTGGCCGACGAGCAGCGCTGCGGATTTACGGCCGCGGAACATCATGCAGGCCGAGACCGCCCATGCGCCCAGACCGGCGCTCAGGTAGACCATCGAGGGAATTTTGGAGGTCTTTTTTTCTACGGCAACGGTAACCTTGCCTTCTTGTGATTTGTCGTTTGTCATGATTGTACGGGTTTAAAAACCGGAGCAGTTTCCTGCTCCGGACGCAATTAACACACACGACGATCCTTAGTAGATCGTTATCTTGACGATTCCGTCGACGGCGGGAACCGGGTAGGTGTCGCCGACTGCGCTGATGGCCTTGTCTTCGGGCATCAGCGTTCCGCCGAAGATGGACTGGGCATTGCCGGCACCGGGGTACTGGCTTACGGCCGTACCGTCGTCGAGCAGAACGGTCTTGCTCGTTACGTCGCCTTTGGTCAGGGCGTTGAGTTCGGGACCGTTGGCGAAGAACCAGTCGTTCGAATAGCCGAACATCGTTGCGAACGCTACCTTTTCGTTGGCTGCGGCCTCATAGGTGCATTCCATGCTCTCGCCGGGCAGGGCGGTGCGCGTAATGGTGTAGATCTTGCGTACCTGCGGGACCTTTTCGAGCGAAGCTTTCAGCTGTCCCGGATCGCCGCGCTGTGCAAGAGCCGCCAGACCGAGCTGGGCGTCTTTCTGTCCCAGCTGATAGATCGGGTTGGTGTTGCCCGTGTAGACCACTACGATGGCGCCGTGCAGCGTGGTGATGATACCCGTCTGGTCGGCTACGAGCGACTTCAGGGGATCGACGTTGCCCGCTTCGGCCAGCTTGGTCAGCTCGACGCCCGATTTCTGATCGACGCTGAAGAACGGCTTCTCCGCCACCAGCTTGCCGTCGAGCATGTTCGATACGACGAATACGCCGCCGGAGAGCGGAGTCTCGTTCGAGGTGCCGTTCGAGATGTTGGAGATCGTGCAGGTGAACAGCGACTGTACGGCGTCGTAAGCCAGACTTACCTGAAGCAGGCTCGAAGCCGCCGGGTAGGTGTGACCCTCCGTGTCCGTACCGTTCACTTCGCTCACTACGCCGGCCTGAGCTACGCCCGGATGGTTGACGCTGGGGCCGGGCTGTTCATTGACGCGGGTTCCGTTGTCCCAGAGTTTCACGGCATTGGCTATGACGCCGGTATAGGGGACGCCCGAATCGTTGAAGAGTGCGATACCCGGATTCTCAGGGGCGAAGAACAGGTCGTTGGAGTAGGAATACATGGTGGCGAACATCAGCCGCTGCCCTTTGGCCGCATGGAATGTGAACGAGGTCGTCGCACCGGGAGCCACGGCGGCGAACGTGCCGCTCTGAACGTAATTCTTCGTCGGGATTACGTTTTCGAACTTGATCGTCGGCTTCGTGCCGGGGGCGCTGTTGTCGTCATCGTCGTCACAGGCCGTAAAGGCGAATCCTGCGAAAAGCAAAGCCGCAGCGAATGCGGTGAAAAAGTACTTTTTTTTCATAGTTGATAGAATGATTAATTAAGTTAATACTCGGTTAAACCGTTATTGCCATTTATATTAAGGTATATGCTCGTATTTGTTGTCCGGCACCCTTTTCGATGCAGTTGCGTGCATCATTTATGCCATGAAAAACACTTTTGGATGGATTGGAAAAACGCGAGGATGGATCTTGCTGCAAAACACGCAGTAACGGGAGGATGGATTTTTTCGGGTTTTCGGACGCTGGGGTAAAAGCTTTTTCCTGCGGAGGTTCGGACGCTGTTCCGGCAGATTTTTTGCGGACTCCGGACCGTAAGCCCGCCGCTCCCCGGCCGGGGAGGCTTCGGGTGAAATAACCACACAAACGGGACTGCGATGACAAAAAACCTTTTGACCCTGCAACGGGACGAGACTACCTTGTGCGAAGTTTACCGCCGGCTGGCCGGACTGGAAAAGGATCCGGTCCGCCGCCGGACGCTGCTGCGTATCATGCAGGACGAAAGACGCCATTGCGAGGTCCTCAGAAGCCGTACGGGCCGTACGGTGGCTCCCGATCCCAAACGGGTTTGGTGGTACGTGGGAATGGTCAGGGTGCTGGGCCGTGCTTTCGTGGTCCGGCAGATGGAGCAGTGTGAAAAGGGTACGGAGGCGAGCTATTCGCGCTATCCCGAACGCGAAGAGTTCGTGCGGATAGCTTCGGAGGAGCGACGTCACGGGGAGGAGCTGACGACGCTGGCCGGCGGAATGCGATTGTGCTACATAAGTTCGGTCGTGCTGGGGTTGAACGACGCTTTGGTCGAGTTCACGGGGGCGTTGGCCGGATTCACGCTGGCGCTGAACGAGCCGCGGCTCGTGGCGCTTACGGGCGGCATCACGGGCATTGCCGCGGCCCTCTCGATGGCGGCTTCCGAATACCTCGCGACCAAGTCGGAAAAGGGCCGGGAGAAGCATCCGCTGCGGGCTGCGGTCTGCACCGGAGTCACCTATCTGGTGACGGTCGCCATACTGATACTTCCCTATCTGCTCTTTTCGAGTGCGCTTGCCGCGCTGGGCGTCATGCTTCTGGCGGCCCTGACCGTGATCGCCCTGTTCAATTACTATTACGCCGTGGTCCTGTGCGAGAGTTTCAGACGGCGTTTTTTCGAAATGGCCCTGCTGAGTTTCGGCATCGCCGGAATCAGTTTCCTGATCGGCTATATCCTCAAGTTGTTTACGGGTGCGGACGTATGACGCGGCCCCTGAAAAAATTGATTCTCAGTATGAAAAATATTTTTCGAACAATTTCAACCTCAATGGAATACCATTTGCAGGTATTCCGGTATCATTCATCACTTAAATTCTTTATATTATGAAAAAAATTCTTTTACTCGTCGCGGCTGCGGTATTTGCTTTTGCCGTAAGCGCTGCTCCCCAGAAGGTGGATTTCGGTAAACTGCCGAAGAACTCGCAGGAATTCATTCAGAAAAATTTCCCCGGCGAAAAGGTGAAGGCCGTGGAGATGGACCGCGAGGCGTCGTGGGACAAGTACACTGTCTACTTCAACAGCGGCAACCAAGTCTCTTTCGAGGGCGGCAGCGGCGATTGCTCGCAGATCATCATGAAGAACGGTTCGGTTCCCATGTCGGTGATTCCCGCCAAGATCAAGACCTATGCAGGCAATAACTATGCGGGGCAGCGGATCGTCATGATGGAGACGACCGCCGACGGCTACAAGGTGGCCCTCGCGGACAAGACGGTGCTCGATTTCGATAAGGACGGCAACTTTACGAAAGCTACGAAATAGTTTTTGCCGTATGAAAAGCGCAGGGGGCGACCGTCGTCATGCTCCCTGCGTTTTTATGTCTCGAACGGGCCGTGCAGGTCCGAATTGTAATCCTATCATGCCATGTGTTATCATATTTTCCTCGCTGCCGGGCCTGAGGAACTTGCCCGGCATTTCGGCCGGAAGGCCGATCTGATCCGTAATCTCCGTCCGCCCTTGCGTGCCTGCGCGTTTTCGCATCTCCCCTATCCGGTCCTGACCGGGGACGAGCAGATCCGGTATTCCCGCTGGGGGCTGATTCCTTATTGGCTGCGCAGACCGGAGGATGTCGTGACGGTCCGCAACCAGACGGTCAACGCCCGTGCGGAAACCATTTTCGAAAACGCCTCGTTCCGGGTTCCGATCCGCCAGAGACGGTGTCTGGTTCCCGTGAGCGGATTCTACGGGTGGCGCCATGAACAGCATCGTAAGATCCCCTTGTACGTGACCCTGAAGGAGCGTCCTCTCTTCTCGTTGGCCGGGATTTTCGATCGCTGGTACTGCCGCGCGACCGCTGCGTGGACGACGACATTCTCGATAATTACTACCGAAGCCAATCCGTTGATGCGCTACGTCAACAACGCCAACGGCCGGATGCCCGTCATCCTTCGTTCCGACGATGAGAGCCGCTGGCTCAGTCCCGCGCTGTCCGATGCGCAGATCGCCGCACTGCTCAAGCCTTATCCGGAGCAGGAGCTGCACAGCGAACCCGTGCGGTGCGACTTCATGCACGAAGTCGCTGCCGATCCGGGCATACTCGTACCCGCTTAGACGGGCGCAGCAAAAAAGGGAAGTCCGAAGACTTCCCTTTTCTTTTGCCGCGGCTGCCGGGTCATACTTTCTCCTTGATCCGGTTCGCCGCCTGCGTCGCAGTCTCTTTTACCTTGTGCGCGGCTTTGGTCATGCCCTCTTTGGTCGCGTTCTTGACTTTCGTGCCGGCCTCTTCGATTTTGCCGGCCATCTTGTGAACGCCCGTTCGGGCTTCGTTCTTCGCTTCGATGGCCGCCTCTTCGGCGTCATCTTTCAGCTTCTGCATGTTTTCCTGCAGGTTGTGTCTGGCCTGCTGGCCGTGTTCTTCTACCTTGTGAACCGCTTTTTCGGCGTGCTCCCGGTAGGTTTCGTTCTCTTTAGTCGAATACTTTTCCATAATTACATCGTTTTAGCGGGTTTGTGCCGTGTGAACAGCGATACGATCCACAGCAGGACGATGGCGCCGATGATCGACGAGAGGAAAGTTCCCCATGTGCCCGTCGGAACCCATCCGAACAAAGAAACGAGCCAGCCGCCCAGAATGCCGCCGATCAGACCGACGATCAGATTGACCAGCAATCCGGAGCCGCTGCCCTTGAAAATCAGGCTGGCGATCCATCCGGCCGCCAAGCCGATGAGTAAATACCATAAGAAATACATAATTATTATAATTTTGGTTGACAATCAGGATAATACAAAATTTGTACCCCGGAGGATGAACTTTCGGGAAATTATTCGCAGTATGCGATGAGAGCCGAGGAGGGGGCCATGCGGACGACCTCTCCGGAGAGACGCTCGCGGCTGTCGGGATCGATCCGGCCGTCGCGGCAGACCACGATCCGCTCCGCTTCGGGAATCCGGAATTCGGCCGGATGGCGGTTGCCGTTGTAGGCCACCAGTATCTCTTTCCACGCATCGCCGTTGGCGTGTTCGCCCAAGGTATAGGCGATCACGCCCGAATCGCCCGTGTCGAGGAACCGGAGCCACTGCCGCAGCCCTTCGGCCGTCGGGATGCGGAACGCCGGATGCGCTTTGCGCAGGGCGATCAGTTGCCGGACGTAGTCGAACAGCCCGCGGTGTTCGGCTTTCAGCGCCCAGTCGATTTGGTTGACGGCATCGGGCGAGCGGAAGCTGTTCGGTTCGCCCTGCTTGTCCTGCATCATCTCCTCGCCGGCGCGGATGAAGGGAACGCCCTGCGCCGTGAGCAGGATGGTGTGTATCAGTTTGTCGATCGGGAGCAGCTCCTCTTCGGCACGGTCGCCGGTGACGGAGAGCCGCAGTTTGTCGATGACCGTGTAGCCGTCGTGGCTGGCGACGAAGTTGACCGCTTGGGACGGGGCGGCCGCGTAGGGCACGGAGCTGTATAGCAGTCCGTTGTAATCCACCTGAGGATGCTGCGTGGCGCCGACGATCCCGAATTTCACGGGTTCGTAGTGTCCGCCGATATTTCCGGAAGCGTATCCGCAGGCGTGTTCGTCGAACGTGCTGCCCCGCACGGCGTCGCGGAAGTCGTCGCAGAAAACGGCGATGCCCTCCATCTGTCCGACGTGGTCCCGCACGGCCCGTTTTTCCGGCGGCAGGGGAGAGTCGGCCGCAAGCCACCCCTCGCCGTAGATGAAGATGGTCGGGTCGATTTTCGACAGCTCCTCCCGGATGCGGTTCATCGTCTCGATGTCGTGTATGCCCATCAGGTCGAACCGGAAGCCGTCGATATGGTACTCCTTCGCCCAGAATTTGACGGACTCGACGATGTAGTGCCGCACCATCGCGCGCTCCGAAGCCGTTTCGTTGCCGCAGCCGGAGGCGTCGGAATAGGAGCCGTCGGCGTTGTGGCGGTAAAAGTAGCCGGGGACGGTAAGGTTGAAATTCGAATGCTCCACCGAGGCCGTGTGGTTGTAGACCACGTCGAGAACGATGCGCATGCCGTTCCGGTGCAGGCTTTGCACCATTTGCTTGAACTCCCGGATGCGTGCCGCGGGGTCGGCCGGATCGGTGGAGTAACTGCCTTCCGGAACGTTGTAGTTCTTCGGGTCGTATCCCCAGTTGTAGGTCTTGTCGTTCAGTCGGGCTTCGTCCACGGTCGCGTAATCGAAGGAGGGCAGGATGTGTATGTGCGTTACACCCAGCTCTTTGAGGTGGTCCAGTCCCGACGCCTCTCCTTGGGGTGTTTTGGTGCCGGTTTCGGTCAGGGCGAGGAATTTGCCTTTGTTTTCGATCCCGGAATCGGGGGCGACGCTGAAGTCGCGGTGGTGCAGTTCGTAGAGAATGATGTCGGAATACATTTTCAGTTCGGGCGCACGGTCCGCCTCCCAGCCTTCGGGATCGGTCTCGCGCAGGTCGATTACGGCCGCCCGGTCGCCGTTTACGCCGACCGCCTTGGCCCAGATGCCGGGCGTTTCGTCCAGCCATTTCCCCTCTTTCTCGATCTGGAAGGTGTAGAAAGTCCCTCTCAGATCGCGCTCCGCGGCGACGCGCCATGTTCCGTCGTCGGAGGGCCGCATCTCCAGCCGCTCCTCCGGTTCCCCGCCTTCGCCCGAAGCGTAGAGGTTCAGCCGGACCTTGTCGGCCGTGGGCGCCCAAAGCGTAAAGACGGAACGCTGAGGGGTGTATGTCAGTTCCAGATCGCTCCCGTAATAGCCGGGATATCGGTCGAACGAATCGGGCTGTCCGGCCGCTGGATGGTTTTTCTGAGTCGTCATGGGATGTTTTTTAGGAGTTCTGAATTTGCGTACCGTCTGCGGCTGCCGGTTCGCCGCCGGCTTTTTCCGCGTCGTCCTGATGCACGAGCAGCGTGCGTGTGGGGAAGGCGAATGTGAGTCCCGCTTTGGCGAAGGAGTCGAGGATCTCCAGATTCACGTCCGACGTCGTTTTCAGGACGTCGCCCTGCTTCTCGATGTAGTAGTAGAACGTGACGACCAGCGCCGAGTCTGTGTAGTCCGAGAAGTAGGCCGTGACGTCCGACGGATTTCCGGAAACGTCCTTGATCTTCGCAGGGATGGCCCGCAGTATCTCCAGCGCCTGTTTCATCTTTTCGGCTCCCGTGTCGTAGGTCAGCCCCAGCTTCACCATGGCCCGCCGCATCGGCTCCGAGGAGATGTTGACGATGGAGGCGTCCGTGATCTTGTAGTTCGGATAGCTCGTGATGCGCCGGTCGTAACCCAGTATCCGCGTGCTGCGCATGCCCACGTCGACCACGGTTCCCTCCAGCCCGTTCACGTTGATCGTGTCGCCGATGCCGAAAGGCTTGTCCGTAAAGATGGTGAATGCGCCGAAGATGTTCTTCACCGTGTCCTGCGCGGCCAGCGCGAAGGCGATGCCGCCGATGCCCAGCGTACCCCACAGCGCATTGATGTCGACACCCACGTTGCTCAGGGCCGTTACCAGACCGATGATCCAGATCAGGACCAGAATCGTCCGCCTGACCACCGGCATCATTTTCACCGCATGGCCGTCCGACCTTTGTCCCCAGTACTGCTGGAGCAGGGTCGTGGAGAGACGTGCGAGGACCCACGTTATGTCCAGTATGATCAGTATGCGGTAGGCGTTGTCGACGTACTTCACCAACTGGTCGGGATAGACCAGCCGGTGAATGGCGATCCAGATGCCCAGCAGCATCACGGCGAATTTCAGGGGCGCTTCGAGAGAGTAGTAGATGATGTCGTCCACCCGGTTGTTCGTGCGGGCGATAAACGGCTTTATGACCTTTCTGCCCAGCAGGGAGAGCAGTTTTACGACGACGAACGCCCCTATTACGATGAGTATGGAAACGACCCATGTCTGGACCGTATTTCCCCAAATTTCATATTCCAACATTTTTCGATCGGTTTTAAATTATCTGTTCAATTTGTTATTTATGTCTCCTCTTTTGCCATCCGGATTTTTACAATGGCGCATGCCGCGAGGTTTTTTTCTTATCCGGAGATTCAATTTTTATGCCTTTGGAGACAAATTTGCACGATTTCGAATTGAAAATCTGGTTGAGGATGAGGATGATAATTCATAAATCGAGGAAGAAGGCGGTGTGTATCACCGTCGCAGGGCTGCTTGCGGGCATCGCCGGCGGACTTGTTCTGTACTATGTCCGCGACGTCGTTCTGGGGTGGTGTTTCGTGATAACGGCGGGCTTCGCCCTGTTGTACGGCATAGGGTCGCTGTTCGACCGCCGGCCCTATATCGTCCTGACCGAATACGGCATCACCGAACCGTTCGCGATCCGCGAGCAGATCGAGTGGGATGCCGTCCTTTACGCGGACGACTTCTATTTCCGGGGCCAGTACTGGGTCCGGCTGCTGCTCGGCCGCGACTACAAGCCGCAGCTCATAAGGACGGCTTGGGTCTGGCGGTTCGACCGTCTCTACGAGTCGAAAGGCGTCAAGGCGGTTTATATCCGTACGATGGGACTGGAGGTCGATTCGATGCGGCTGGCCGCACTGATCCGCAGGATGAAAGAGGCGGATATGTCCGAGAGGATCGGAGTGCTCAGGGAATTCCGTTCGGAGTGACGCGGAATTCGGTGTACTTTTTCAGCCGATTTTCAGGTACACCGAATAGGCCACCGCCGACCTGCGTTACATTGCTTTTCAATGCCTGTGGACTAAATACACAAAACCCTGCAAATGTGTGATTGCAGGGTCTTGCTATTTTATTTGTTGTATTTCTGCGGAGAGAGAGGCTTCATAACCTATAATTCACATTAGTTCATATTAATTGATAAATAGTACTGTATTAAAGCGATTTATATTTGCGTAGTTCAGAATAGTTTTTTGTAGTTTATCGTGTTTTATGGAAAAGTGTGCTTATATTTGTGCGTAACTATTTCGTGTAGAATATGGCGGTAAACTTTTATCTGAACAGCAGGGGCGATAAACACGGGGATTTCCCGATACGTGTTTCCATAGCCATCGGCGGAATAAGGCTTCTTACGTCCGTGGGGTACAGCATCAACCCTGCGAAATGGGACAGTTCCAAGCAGAAGGTCAAGCAGGGGGCGTCCAATGCGAAGGGAATAACGTACAACGTCATCAATTCCCACCTCAATAATATCGTTCAGCAGAGTATTGATTTCGAGAATAAGTGCCTGACCGAAAAACTGAAGGTTACCAAGGAGCTGATTCTGCAAAATATCAGCACCAACAAAAACAAACTGGATGAAGTGGGGGAGATACGTGAAAAAACGCTGTTCGATGTCTTCGATGAGTTCATTAAGGAGATAGGAAATATAAACGGATGGACGCACGGTACGTATGAAAAATACATCGCCCTGCGGAATCATCTGTATATCTTCTCGCCAAACTTGTCGTTCGACGATCTGACGGAAAAGGGCCTTGCGGATTTCATTACTCATCTTCGGGACGAAAAAGGGCTTCGCAACAGCACGATAGGAAAGCAGTTGGGGTTCTTAAAATGGTTTCTGAAATGGTCTGCGAACAATGGTTACCACAAGAATATGGCTTACCTCTCCTTTAAGCCCAAATTGAAAACGACCGAGAAACGTATCATTTTCCTCACTTGGGATGAACTGATGACCGTTTACAACTTTCCGATACCGGAGAGTAAGAAATATTTGGATCGGGTTCGGGATGTGTTCTGCTTTTGTTGTTTCACTTCGCTGCGTTATTCGGATGTCTATAATCTGAAACGGTTTGATATCAAAAACGGGGCGCTTCATATAACAACGGTAAAAACAGCGGACAGCCTTACAATCGACCTGAATAAATACAGTCAAGCAATACTCGATAAATACGACGGGGTTCCGTTTGAGGATAATAAGGCATTGCCCGTAATATCGAATCAAAAGATGAACGACTACATCAAGGAACTCGGCCAATTGTGCGGTCTGGATCAACCCGAAACGGTTACCTATTATGTAGGGAACGAACGGGTCGATGAGGTTTATCCGAAATATGAACTGATGGGTACACATACGGGGCGGCGGACGTTTATAAGCAATGCGATAATGATGGGCATACCCCCGCAAGTGGTGATGAAATGGACGGGGCACAGTGACTATAAAGCGATGAAGCCCTATATAGCCATTGCGGATTCGGCAAAAGCCGAGGCGATGAAATTGTTCAATGAAAAATAGTTAGGATATGGATGAAAAGATTTATTTCATAAAGGACAACGCACAGCAAATACCTGTTTATGATTTTATTAAAGCGATGGATCCGGATGCTCCGATAAATCCGACTCATAATTTTGAGCTTTTGAAAGTACACCGTCTGAAAATGTACGATAAGGCAGAGCAAGAATATATCGCAGAACGAACTATAAATCGGGTGGAAACTGGCGATTTGGAGAAATCTGTATTCTATTATGGGTGGTTGAAGAATGAACTTCAAATTATTGCGCAATGGTTATCGGACACCTATCCGAACGGAGAGAAGAAACGAATTAAAACATCGTCAGCTATTCAGATGGAAATACTTAAATACGAGCGATATGTAAAAACAGAGATGGAGCGGATTGAGGAGCTTGTGAATGGTCGTTCTGATGAAAGTATTTCAAAAAATGCAGGAATACCGCCGCATTTGTTAGACTTAAATCCTGCCCAATGTCAATATTTATATGGGAAACTAACTAAAGACGGACACTTCCTTCCGGAGAAAACGAATTAGACGCATTTTAACTATGTGTTCGGCGGCGGTCTGTATCCAGAAGATTTCAAGCCGCTACGCTGGAATAGAAGCAAGCAAGCTATCGGTGAATTAATTTTACTGCTTACAAGAAAGCCTTCAATTTCTCGTGAAAAGAAACGGAATGCCCGAAATCTTTTTCTAAAAAACAATAAAACTATAGGTGAATTGTCGAATCCAAAGAAAGGAGAACCGACAAAAGATTATGGAATCTTGGAAGAGATAGCGAAAAGCATAAATACTCGCTCGGTGTAAATGCTTTATTTTCAGATACCCGCTCACTACCCGCCCATTGGAAGATGGGTGGGTAGTTTGTTTTGAATCAGTTGATTCAAGATTTATCATTGTGTAGTTTTGTTTCCGCAGAGCAGTATACTGGCCAGATACAGCGATGCAAAAAATTAAAAAAATTATACGATGATACACGTATTATTAAAAAAACCGGTGTGGCAGATGAACGGGGAGGAACTTTTGGAACTCCAACGTTTAGCCGCACCCCAAAGAGTTGAATTCGCCAAGGTGAAGGAGCCTCGATTGGTCTATGGTCTGCGTGGGTTGTGCGAATTACTCGGCTGTTCGCGCACTACTGCGAATAAGATTAAGCACGATCCTCGTTTGCGGGGATGCTACTCGCAGGCAGGGAAGAAAATCGTATTCGATGCCGAAAAGGTACTTAAAGCGTTAGGAAGGGAATAAGTATGGGAACGATTAATTATGCAGAACTACAACAGGATATACTGAATACCTTGGTGAAACAGGTAACTCCTGTCAATTTCAAGAATTTGGCTTACCCTGAAGCGAAGCTGCTCCAAAAACAGCTTGCCGGATGCGCCCCTGACAGCGATATGGCGCAGAGCATTCAGAAGAAACTGTTGAAAATGAAAGTCAATGAGAAACACTACGTGATTTTCACCATTGAGGAAATTGCGAGGTTGGCCGAAAAAAACGATTGGGGGCTGTGCCGCAATCAGAACGAAATATACCTGTATAACAGGATGTTCTGGTCGAGGCTCGATGTCGATGCCTTCCAGAAATTTCTGTTGAAAGCCTCGGAGCGGATGGGCGTTCCTATCGTATCGTCCAAATACTACCAATTCGGGAAGAAACTGTTCGAACAGTTTATGATGCAGTCCTATTTGCAAAGCCCGGCGGCCAATTCCAATGTGGTGCTTATAAATCTACTGAACGGAACGTATGAGATTAAAAACGGTCAGGGGAAACTGCGGAAATTCTGCAAAGATGATTTTCTGACGCATCAGCTCCCTTTCAAATACAATCCAGATGCGGCGGCTCCTCTATTCGACATATACCTATCCAAAGTACAGCCGGACGAATCCGCCCGAAAGGTGTTGGCCGAATACATCGGCTACCTCTTTATAAAGACGGGCAATATGATTCTGAAAGAGGAAAAGGCATTGATGCTCTATGGCGGCGGCGCGAACGGTAAGTCGGTGTTTTTCGAAATTGTAAACGCGCTGCTCGGTGCTGAAAATGTCATCTGTCATTCATTGCAAGATTTGACCGATGGGAGTGGATATTATCGGGCGCAGTTAGCGAATAAACTGGTGAACTATGCGAGTGAAATCAATGGTAAATTGGAATCGTCCATATTTAAGCAACTTGTTTCCGGTGAGCCTGTGTCGGCCCGGTTGCCCTATGGCAAGCCGTTTCATCTTACTCAGTATGCCCGGCTTATTTTTAACTGTAATGAACTTCCGAGAGGTAACGAGTTTACGGATGCTTATTTCCGTCGGTTTCTGATTGTCCCGTTCGATGTAACGATTCCGCCCGAAGAACAGATTAAGGACTTACATAGCCAGATTATCGAAAACGAGCTTGCCGGAGTATTCAATTGGGTGCTTCGCGGACTTGCAAGACTTCTGAAACAGAATGGATTTACCGAATGTATTGCTGCGCGTAGAGCCGTTGAAGATTACAGATTGCAGTCCGACAGTTTGAGGCAGTTCCTCAACGACGAAAGGTATAAATCGGATGTCAATGTGAAAACAAAAATTGTCGACTTATATATCGAATATAAATACTATTGTCAGGAAAACGGGTTTTACCATTTGACCAAGCCCAATTTCATCAAGCGGCTTAAATCATACGGCATTCAGGTTTCGACGATAAACGTGGGTAATGTTGCGTATTTGAAGAAACATAACTCCGATGAAGAATAAATTTCATTCTAAATCTTCATAAAATTAACCTTCTTAACCATTCGGCCAACCTTGGGCCGAAGTATTAAAAGTTTTCGGTATGAAAAACAGACTGGATGTAGCTGTTAGCTACTACGAGCACATCTATACAAAATTCCCGGTAAGAGCGACCCTAATCGATCTCTTGACCACAACTCAGTACAAATCCCGTGTTCTGTCTGTCCGCACAGAATCAGACGCAAGGAAGAAAAAAGAGTTGAAAACTCGACTGCCTGCATTCACCCCGTCCGGTTTGTTCCGGGGCGGGGCAGCAAATACGTTGCTGAAACCCACCGGGCTGATTTGTATTGACATCGACAGGAAAGATAATCTACAGGTCGAGGGGTATGACAGGTTGAAAGATCAGCTCGGTAAACTGTCGTATGTCGCATTTTGCGGACAGTCTGCCGGCGGTCAAGGATACTATGCGATAGTCCCCATAGCGCAGCCTAACAAGCTACTGTTGCATTTCCGGAGTTTGCAGACCGAGTTTTCCGCGATGGGGATTACCATAGACCCGTCCTGTTGTGACATTTCCCGAAAACGGTTCGTGTCTTACGATCCGGAGCCATATATCAACCAAGAGGCGGAAATATACGAGGGATTGGCGGCCGGGGCGGCTGTGTCTGACATTACCGGGAACGCAACTCTATCCGGAACGGACAGTGAAGACGAACCGTTTAAAGAGGTGCTCAAGTATATCCAGATAATCGAGCAGAAAAAGGTCGATATTACCGTAGGTTATGCAAATTGGCTGCGAATAGGCTATGCGTTGCATAACGCCTTCGGGGATTTCGGTCGGGAGCTATTTCATCGGGTCAGCAGCTTCCATCCCCGATACAGCTATGTCGAAACGGATAGGTTATTTAGCGGCCTTTCGAAAGGGAACTGCGCGAATCAGGTAACCATTCGCACGTTCTTCTATTTTATTCGCCAACATGGGTTGGATGCGGCAGCTGACTTTGGGGTTAGTGATGAGAAAGGTTAAAAATATGAGCCTATCAAAAATAGATATATTTTTCATTCTTTCATTTGAATAGACCATATATGCGCATTTTAAATGGTCAGGTAATGGATTTCTTTGGGTTGTAGGGTTTAGTTGTCCTATAATAAAAGAAAACGGCCATTTCGCATGGGGTATGATATCTTTTCGGAATAGGGTTCGATAAAGGGGTATAAAGACCATAATCTATACGTGGAATTGTCGCGCGCAGCGCTGACGCCCGCGCGATGTCCTGCGAATATAGTTGAAGGACTGGGCTTTTATCTGTCGGAATTTTCACTATCTTTGCAATTACATAGCGTTACGCTATTGTTGCTCGCAGAAAAACGACCAATTTTTTAAGGCAACTGAATAGACGATAATAGATGGAAACGCCTTCGCTTGGCGCGGGCTTTTCTTATTCTATTCAGGGTGCTTGGTCGTACCTTCTGCAGATAGGATTAGACCTGCGCCTTTTTTATTGGTGCGGTTCGACTCTAATTACAAGGACAGACCAAGCCAATATGGATTACAGCCGCTGCAAGCAGATACTACACGACTTCTATTCCGAGAATGGAATAATTGACCATTTCGAAAGGGACAACCTTTATTTGGAAAAAGCTTTTCACGAGATTAACGAAATGTGGTTTCGGAATCTGGAGTGTATAAAAGAGGTCAAATACCTAATGATAGCCGAAGCCCCTTTATGGGGTAAGGATAAAAGCTATATCTACAATCCCGAAACGAAAAATACACAGTTTTTTCAGAGGAAAGATTTAGAACGTGTAATCGGTATAAATGTTTACAATAAATTGGATTTTTTAAATTATTGTAATAAGATGGGGTTGCTTATAATTGATATTTCGCCCTTTGCTTTTAATACAGAGGACACAATAATTAATTATCGCAACAAAACTTCAAATAATCCATATGGTCTTACGAAATATCAATATCGTGGGCTCATTGAACAGACACTTACGACGTTTTTTGATATAAAAATACAAGCGATATCATTAAAAAAATCAACAAGTATTAAGATTTTTTATCGTTATCGTCGTGTGATGATACAATTTAATGATTTGATATATAATAGTTTTGTCAAATATGATTTTGCGATTAATGAAAATGAATTATCCGATATTTCAAAACGAGGGGGTGGTATAGATGGATTCAAATTCCGTCAAATTATTTTTTAATTTGATTAAATGACACTTAGAGTTCGAGCATATTTCAAATCAACTAATTTTGGATATGGCATATCCAATTATTCCAAGCAACATAAGAATGAGCATTACAATGGCTATCCATTTTATATTACGGTCAGAAAGCAATTGAAATACCTTTAAAATTAGAAGAAATATAATGAGAATTGTCCCTAATATTCCGATATTCCACAAAGCTTCTTGGGTGGATAATGTTTTGGATGAGAATACTGGGATGCTAGCAAACAAGAAAGTAATAATTGCCATAAAGATGCCCATATATTCAAATGTCTTGTTTTCTTTTTTGCTTATTTCATCTTGGATTTGAATGATGGTTTCTCTCTCTTTTGAAAGTTCATTTTGGCTATCATAAAATTTTCGTTTCAATTCTAAATCTTGTAATTTAGAGTTGAGTCGATCGTAATTTATTGGCCTACAAAAAGATGACGCAATAAATAAAGAAATATCAGTATCTTTATATTGAACTACACATTCATTTGAAATTAACTGAAACGGATAGTATCTATTTCGGTAACACCATTTTAGGTTGTGCTTGAATTTTTCAAGTAGCTCATCGAAAAAGAGCAATAGATCTTGGATTGAATCTGTATTGTCTTTAGTCGCAAATGTATTCTCCGTTTTTTTGCTTAAAAAAGTTAATGCTTTATAATAGGGAAAGTAGTTGTAAATTCTCGTTTCGTTTTGAATATCATTTATTTCTAATAAGTCCGTTTTTAAGTTTTCAATAGTATACTCCGGGTTTTCTATATTTATAGATAACTTACAATTATATAAATAGTTCTTAATTGAATTAAGTGCGACTATATCAAATTCTTTCTTGATCTTAGTCGCATATAATGAATTGTAAAGGGCATCAAAGATTGTAGCAAGTTCTTAACCTGTCTAGAAGAACTGTTATCTTTCTGATAGTGCTTCATAAGCAATATCAGTTCTGATGCTTTGGAGTGTCTGTTTAAACAATTTTCTTGATATTTCTTAATCTGTTCTTTGTATATATATCCTTTATTGAAACTTGAATTAAACATGAAGTTATATCTGCTGAAAGTTTCTTTGAGGGAACTTTCGGAAAACTCAATTTCATCAACAGAATGCTTTTTAAAATTCAAGCTATAGTTTCTTCCGATAATCGGATCATAGAACATTTTAACAAGTAAAAAATTACACTTATCTAAAAGTGCTGAATAAATATCTTTTAGGTCTTTGTTTTCTACTTTTTTACGGTCTTCTAATTCGTCACGAAGTATGACGAGAATTTCTCGGTTATCATTATCGGCAATTAGGAAATGATCAATTGAGGCCAATTTAAGAACAATTGATATAAAGTCGGATAAAAACTCATTATTTATATTCTTATCATCCGATTTAAATGCGCTAAAGAAGAATTCTTCGTCAGAATTCTTAATTTTATCTTCGGTATTAATTAGAAACCCTACATAGTGTTTTAGGATACATTTGAGCCCCAAACTTAGATCTGAAAACCGTTGTGTAAAATAAGTGTCGATATTGCCTATTTCCATAGCAATATCGGCTTCAAAAGCATCCAAAGCTTTTCTATAGTTCGGATCAAATATATACTCTCCGGATAAAACTGCCTTTGAAAGAAGAATAAATACAGATTTGTAATATTCATCTATACGAGCACTACCTTCTAGCTGAATATTAATATCCTCGTTACTATATTTTTTTAGGTTGGCAGTTGAAAAAGTTGAATTATATAATTCTCGTGCCTGTTTAATGAACAAGCTCATTATTTAGATGATAAAATATTTATCGCTATTTATAATCAAATTATCCGGAATAGAAATGCTCCCCTTGTTTATTTGACGAGCATAACTATAAGTTGTACGCCAACAACTCCATTTGTGAGATAAGTCTACTAAATCAAATGCAGAATACAATACAAGTCGATTATTAATCTTCTTTAGTGCTTCAACAGATTCATTAATTTGTTCAATTATTGTCGGAGATAATTTATCCTCGTTGTTTTCTGTTGAAACTTCTTGAATCTTTAGCTCTTTATCTGATATGCAATATTTTCCTATAGCTGATTGATTCATCTTATTGTAGATATCGCTCTCAACAGGGCCAAAGGGCATAGCTACAAACTTATTAAACGTTCCTAATAAATTATGATCTTCGTTATTGGCATTTACTGCTGATGCAAAAAACAATAATTTGATTACTTTGAGCTTTGTAAATGAATAATGAAATGAATTGTCATTTTTTATTGATTTATACCAATCAATAAAACAATCCATTAAATACTCAAATGCTAATTCTTTTGTTGTCATAGCGCGGATATATTTCCCTTAGTATATACAAATATAGTACATTATTCTCACAATCAGCCTATATTCATGAAAAATTAAATTTGAATTCGGTTTATTAGTTTGGTAATGGTAAAAAGCGCACAGTTTTTACGTTTATGTGCGTAAAACTGTGCGCTTTTTCTGTAATTGATTGATAATCAATCTTTGCTGCGGAGAGAGAGGGATTCGAACCCCCGGTACAGTTGCCCGTACACCGCATTTCGAGTGCGGCCCGATCGACCACTCCGGCATCTCTCCAATCTCCCGGACGAAAAACCTTTCGTTTGGGACTGCAAATATAGACATATTTTTTATTTCTCGGCATTTTCGTGCGAAAAAAATTTCAGTCCGCAGGAAAAAATGCGGCTATGGCGGTTCGTTTTGATGCTTTTGCCAAATAATTTCTATCTTTGTATCAGGCGGACAAGTGCAGTATTGCTGCGCTCCGGCCGTTTATATGGTGAAAACGATACTAAAAGCGGTATGGTTTTCGTTTATTGGAAAAGAACTAACGCAAACACCATGTGCGCTATGAAAAAGTTGAATATTTTAATTGGAACCCTTATCCTGTCCGCAGGATTGGCCGGCTGTTCGTCGAGCTACTATGCGTCGTCGGGGTATGCCAACGACGATTTGTACGCTCTGCACGATAAAACGGCCATCGCCCGCAAGCAGCAGGCCGCTGCCGAAGCCCGCAAGGCCGAGGCCGAGGCGCGCCGCGCCGAGTGGGAGGCGAAGATCGCCGAAGCGCAGGCTTTGGCTGCGGAGAACGGTTATTACGACGAGTCGGGTTCGAACCCTTACAACGATATTCTGGCCGATACGTACGAGAGTGCCTATGCGCGCCGTCTGAGGGGATTCGAGTCGCCGACCTACCGGATGCCGTCGAGTTACTACAACTTCCGCTACGGCAGTTCGTTCACCTATGCCACGGCGTACGATCCGGCTTTCTACAATATCATCATTTCCGGCGACGAGGTCTGGGTCGAGCCCAAATACATAACCTCGATGTTCGGAACATGGGGCGGCACGCCTTACGGCGGCTGGTATTTCGGCTGGAACTACTCGCCCTCGTGGTGGGGCTATCCCAGCTACGCATGGGGCGGCTGGAACTGGGGCTTCGGCTTCACTTGGTACGATCCGTGGTGGGGTCCCGGATGGCATCCCTACTGGGGACCCGGTTGGGGGCCCGGATGGGGCGGCGGCTGGCATGGACATCACCATGCGGGATACAGGCCCCGCGACTATTACGGCAATCCCGGCGGACGCGGCAGGAGCTACACTCCCGGC
>OGPN01000592.1_pt1 | contig 25996 bp, 29 predicted proteins | sample 1552941 | NCBI WGS metagenome assembly OGPN01 (sample SAMEA2580220, study PRJEB22360) | human gut metagenome | biome: human gut; feature: human-associated habitat; material: faeces | place: Denmark | collected 2008/2010
GTCATTGTCATTACATCCGGAAAAGGCGGTGTAGGAAAAACCACTACAGTTGCCAATATAGGAACTGGTCTGGCTATGATGGGAAAGAAAACCGTGGTTGTGGATACGGATATTGGTCTTCGTAATCTGGATGTTGTGCTTGGGTTGGAGAACCGGATCGTGTATAATCTGGTAGATGTGGTGAATGGAAGCTGCCGTCTGAAACAGGCTCTGATCAAGGACAAGCGCCATCCGGAGCTCTATCTGCTGCCATCTGCGCAAACCAAGGATAAAACTGCCGTATCACCGGAACAGATGATCAAACTGACGGATGATCTGCGAGAAGAGTTTGATTATATATTGCTGGATTGTCCGGCTGGAATTGAGCAGGGATTTAAGAATGCCATTGCAGGTGCGGATAAAGCTCTTGTAGTGACGACACCGGAGGTATCTGCAATTCGCGATGCGGATCGTATCATTGGTCTTTTGGAAGCAAATGATCTGCGGGATATCCATCTGATCATCAACCGTCTTCGTCCTGACATGATCGCCAGGGGAGATATGATGTCTGTGGATGATGTAACAGAGATTCTGGCTGTAGATCTGATTGGAACTCTTTTAGATGACGAGCAGATTGTAATAGCAACCAATCAGGGTGAGCCTCTTTCTGGTAAAAATTCTCAGGCGGAGGAGGAATACCAAAATATTTGCAAACGGCTTATGGGAGAGGAAGTTCCCTTTGCAGAACTCAGACAGAAGAAAGGTATGTTTTCAAGACTGTTTAAAAGACATTGATATTCAGGTAATAATTAGTTACGCAAAATAGCATGTTGGTTGCTTGTAATAATGTTATGTCAACTAATACTCTGGAATGGAGGGATTTTGCATGAAGACCTTTTTTAATGAAAGAAGGCGTTCAGCAGGATATGCTCGCGACAGGATGAAACTTCTTCTTATCTCAGAACGCATAGAATGCTCTCCGCAGATGATGAAAATGTTAAAAAGTGACCTGGTACATACAGTAAAGAAGTATGTGACCATAGAGGAAACTAAAGTGAAAATACAGATATCACAGGAACCGCCTGTTTTAATGGCGTATATTCCTGTGTTGACGAAAAAGGACAGATAAATTTATGATTAAACAGTATAAGCTACGTTTTTACAATTTTAAACTAGTGATCCTTCTGACTGCGATCAGTCTGTTTGGAGTGCAGCTGGTAGCAAGTGCGTCTCCAGATCTTCGAAACAAACAGCTTTTGGGCGTTGTGATGGGGCTTGTGTTGCTGGTGATCTTATCGTTAATGGATTATTCCTGGATATTGAATTTCCAGTGGATCATGTATGGGTTTAATCTGCTTATGCTTATTGGTGTACGATTGTTCGGAAGTGAGGCAGGAGGTGCGTCCAGATGGCTGGATATCGGTGGTTTCCGTTTTCAGCCTACCGAGCTTTCCAAGGTTATTATTATTCTGTTTTTTGCCAAGTTTTTTATGGATCATGAAGATGATATCAATACTTTCAGAGTGTTGGCAGAATCAGTGCTCCTTCTGGCTGTTCCATTGGCTCTTATTTATGCACAGCCGGATATGAAAAATACCATTACGGTAACCATTATTTTCTGTATTCTGCTGTATATAGCAGGACTGAGTTACAAGATCATCGGAGGTGCGATTCTGATCGCGGTTCCCCTTTTGATCATATTTTTGTCCATTGTTGTGCAGCCGGATCAGACCCTGATCAAGGATTATCAGAGAACGCGTATTATGTCTTTCCTTTACCCGGAAAACGAGGAATATCAGGAGGATATTGAACAGCAGAATAACTCGAAGACGGCTATTGCCTCCGGAGAACTGGTTGGGAAAAAGCTTACCGGGGATGACCAGGTTTCTTCTGTAAATGCCGGAAACTTTGTTGCAGAGAACCAGACCGACTTTATCTTCGCGGTTGCCGGAGAAGAGTATGGATTTATAGGATGTACAACTTTAGTTGTATTATTGCTGCTGATTTCAGTTGAATGTATCAGGATGAGCCTCAGGGCCAAGGATCTGGCCGGGAAGATTATCTGCTGCGGAATTGGCAGTGTTGTAGCTATACAGAGTTTTTTAAATATCTGCGTTGCTACTGGACTGGCACCTAATACTGGTACGCCTCTTCCTTTTGTAAGTTATGGTCTGACTTCCCTAGTCAGCTTGTTTATCGGTATGGGGCTTGTGATGAATGTAGGTCTGCAGAGCAGTACTTATAATAAAGAACTTAAGAGAAAAGAAATTGATAAGAAAGAGGAATATTTATGACAGCCGCAAAAAAGAAGAACTCAAGACGTAAACAGGCAAGATTTCGAAGTTCCAGAAGAAAGAGAATCAGAAATACTGTTCTTTTGCTGTTGCTTTTGGTTGTACTTGGCGGTACTGGGATCGGTGCAATTTATGTTCTCCGAAATGGAACTGTTTTTGATAAGCTGGAGGAGGCATATGTAGCTTCCAGAGAGTTTTCTGGTGGAATTACAGACTTAGACAGCCTGAGAGCTGATGGTTTTGCTAAGAATCTGTGTGTGGTCGTATCAGATGTTCCTATGGATGGTGTTTCCCTTGGGGAAAACCAGAAAGGACTTCTTCTGGATCTGGATGACAGAAAGGTGCTTTATTCCAAACAGGCACTTCAAAAGGTATACCCAGCAAGTATCACCAAGATCATGACAGCTATGCTGGCACTGAAATATGGAAATATGAATGATGTAGTAACCATTACACAGGAGAATCTGGAGGAGGGTTCACAGGTTTGCGGCTTTTGGGCAGGTGACCAGGTGACTATGGATCAGCTTCTTCATTGTCTGCTGGTTTATTCAGGTAATGACGCAGCAGCGGCTATTGCAGAGCATGTGGGTGGTTCTACAGATGGGTTTGTGGAGATGATGAACAGTTATGCCAGGGAGCTTGGCTGTACCGGAACCCATTTTACCAATCCTCATGGACTGCAGGACGAAAACCATTATACCACTCCCTATGATATCTATCTGATGCTAAAGGAAGCTTTGAATTATCCGGAGTTTACTCAGATCACACAGTCCGGATCTTATACCGTAGAATATACTCATGCGGACGGAAGCAGTGCAAGTACCACATTACTTGCCACAGACCATTATCTCACAGGAGAAGCTACCCCTCCTAAGAATGTGACTATTCTGGGTGGAAAGACCGGTACTACGGACAATGCAGGCAACTGTCTGGCGTTGCTGAGCCAGAATGCTTATGGAAAGCCGTACATTTCCATTGTAATGGGTGCCTCCACAAAAGACGAGCTGTATGAGCAGATGTCGTCCCTTTTGCAGAATATAAACTAGTCAGTCGGTTTATGAATCGTAGCCACAATTGAGAAAAATAGACAGAAATATTAAAAAAACTCTTGAAAATTTAGAAAAATTATACTATAATATGAAACATATTAAACAAGGTTTTGGTAAAAATTTAATATCATATTGTCTAAGGAGGAAAACATCATGGTTGAACTGATCGTAGGAAAGAAAGGCAAAGGCAAAACAAAAGTGCTCTTAGACAGAGTAAACGGTGCGGTGAAAGAAGCCAACGGAAGCATTGTTTACCTTGACAAGAGTACCAAACATATGTATGAGCTTAACAATAAGGTACGTCTTATCGACGTCTCCTCTTATCCATTGAAGAATGCAGATGAATTCGTAGGTTTCATCTGTGGTATTATTTCTCAGGATCATGATCTTGAGCAGATTTATCTGGACAGTTTCCTCAAGGTTTCCAAGTTGGAAGACGCTGATGTTACAGATACACTTGATCAGCTGGACAAGATCGGTGAGAAATATGGAATTTCAATAGTTGTAAGTATTTCGCTTGACAAAGAAGAGATTCCGGAAGCATTACAGGATAAGATTGCAGTAGCATTATAATCTCGGATAATATGATATTGCAGCTATAAACTCAGTAAAACCAAATTAGAGGTACATAAGGACATGACTCGACTGTGGGTCATGTCCTTTTTTGAGCTGCGCCTTAGAGCGTGTTTGAAAAATCATTCCTACAATCTGCACGCTCCACTTTGAGGGAGATTTTGCAGAAAGTTTTGAATTGATTTACAATAATAATATTATGTGAATTAAATGCGGTGATTACAACAATTGTACGTGTGAAGCAGATGTTAATCTTCACGCAGCTTTACAGCAGTGGCTGCCTGACGCCGTCTGGAATCGTCTAAGGCTGCATAATGCTTCTTGGTAGTATTCACGTCCTTATGGCCTAAAACGTCCGCTACAAGGTAAATATCGCCTGTTTCCTGGTAGAGGGCGGTGCCGTAGGTACTGCGGAGTTTATGAGGGGTGATTTTCTTGGTGGTGGTAACCTGGCGGGCATATTTTTTGACCAGGTTTTCAACGGCCTGGACACCAATTCGTTTGCGCTGGGTAGAGTAGAAGAGAGCGTGTTCGTGGCCTTCTACAGGAATAATGTTCTTGCGTACTTCCAGGTAGTTTTTCAGAGCTTTTTCTACTTCAGGACCGAAATATACAACCATTTCATTTCCACCTTTTCGAGTAACCTTGATTCCATTGTTTTTGAAATCTACGTCTTCTATGTCAAGACCTACACATTCAGAAACACGAACACCTGTTCCGAGCAGAAGAGTAACGAGAGCGAGGTCACGGTCTTTGTTTTTTTCATAATATACCTTTTTCTGACCGGTAAGGTCGTCCCCGCCGTGCTCAATATAATCCAGCAGCAAGGCAACTTCATCAGCTTCCAAGCGAATGATACTTTTCTGATGAATCTTTGGAACGTCCACAAGGACGGTAGGATTTGTGTGAATCATTTCACGTTTAAAATAATATGCATAAAAACTTCGCAATGAGGACATTTTTCGCTTCAGACCACGTTCGCCATTGGTTTCCGTTTTATCCCCGGCCTGGTAAACTTTCAGATATTCTTCATATTCTTCAAGATCAACAGCTGTGATCTGATCCAGGACATCCACTGTAAAGGCATCTATAGACCAGTCCCTGAAGGCTGGATTTTGTTCCAGAAGAAACTGGAAGAAAATGCGGATGTCATATGCATAGGAAATTCTGGTTTTAGTTGTGGTACGAGGTTCAATGGCACGAAAGAAATCCTTGCAAAATGGCGGCAAGGTTTTTAGAACATCACGAAGCCGCAAGGTATTTTCGACGTCAGTCTGTTCGTGGTAGGTGACTTTTTTATCCATGAAAGATTCTCCTTTAGAAGTAATAATGATACCAATCTATATGAAAAACTCGGGTTTGTCGTATAGATCTAGATGAGTGGTATAACGCCGAATCAGCCACTTCTTCTGGCTGTTTTCGGCGTTTTTCAAGGTTTCATTAAATGTTAAAATATAATTGGTTTCATTAAATGTTAAAATATAATTGATGGTTCGACTGCATTCATTATGCAGTCACAGACGATTCTGAACATCTGGCGCACCGGCTTCAATATAGCCTTGGCCGGTTTCGTTACAATTGCTGTTAATTTTACATGATCGATTCGTCCAGCATCACTGTAAACGGTCCATCGTTTTCCAGTGAAATTTTCATATCAGCGCCAAAAATACCATGCTGAACAACTGGAACAACTTTTGCAGCCTCCTTTAGCATGTATTCATAAAGTTCATTTGCCTGTTCTGGCGCACCGGCTTCAATAAAGCTTGGCCGGTTTCCTTTTTTGCAGTTGGCATATAATGTGAATTGCGAAACCATCAAAAGCTCCCCATTTACATCTGCCAGGGAAAGGTTTGTTTTGCCATTTTCATCTTCAAAAATTCGAAGTCCTAGCATTTTTTTCATATATTTGTCTGCAACTTCCCTGGTATCATTCTGACCTATGCCGACCAGTACAAGAAAGCCCTTCCCAATATTTCCGATAACTTCACCATCTACTTTTACGCTTGCATGATTTACACGTTGTATTAAAAGCCGCATGTTAATTTCCGTCCTTTTTACTGTTTTGATTCTGTCTGTACTCTTCTATCAATTGTCTGACTTTTTGATAAATTATCACAGAATATTTTTTTATAAGGGTCCAGATTGTAGTCAGAATTTTCTGGATCGTTTTTAACAAAGTAAGGGTAAATTTCAACATTGCAGTGCGTCTGGGCGTCTCCCTTTTCTTCGGCTCTTCTTCCGGGAAAAGAACGGGTTCATGTGTTTCCGGATCCAGACAGTCAATGTTGGTGTATTTTTGCTCCTCATTTGGAACCTGCTTATAAATCAGGCTGATATGGACTAGTCTGCCAAGTGCTGCGTAAAGTACTGCAAAAACAGGAACGCCAATAATCATACCTGGGATTCCAAAGATTCCACCGCCAATAAGGATGGCGACAATGACCAGAAAACTGGAAAGTCCTGTGGAATCACCAAGAATCTTCGGTCCAAGAATATTGCCGTCAAATTGCTGGAGAACAAGAATAAAAATTGCAAAATAAATAGCCTGCAGCGGATCCACCAACAAGATGAGAAAAATACTTGGGATTGCTCCGAGGTAAGGTCCAAAAAATGGAATTACGTTGGTTACACCAATGATCACACTAATCAAAAGTATATATGGCATATTCAAAAAGTTCATACCAATATAGCACAATACGCCAATGATGGCAGAATCCAAAATCTTACCACTGAAAAATCCGATAAAGGTTTTATTGGTAAAACGCATGGAATGGATGATAAAATTCGCATGCTGGGTATTAAAAATTGCGTAGGTGAGCATTTTTGCCTTGGCAATGAATCCCTCTTTATCTGCCATCAGGTACAGGGAAACGATAGCTCCGATGAGGAAATTCTTCAGAAAATTAATTAATTCAAACACACCCGCGGAAATATTTTTTAGCATTTCCTGCATCTGCGGAAGGATATTCGTGGTCAGGTAGTCCTGAGCTGTGGTGATGGACTGATTCAAAGTGTCCAGTGCATCACTGTTCAGATTCCATTTCTCAATGAAAGATTGCAGCCATTTCTGAATAACCTTCACATAGGCTGGAAAACTGTAGATCAGACCCATAATACTTCGGATCAGTTCCGGCAGAATCATCATAATAAGGGCATAAATAAGAGCAAGGAAGAGAAACATACATAAAATTACGCATGCCCACCGAATTGCCTTGCGCCCCTTCTTTCCTACTGATACTTCTTTCCTGGCAAGAAGCGGATAAATAATTTTTTTCTCCAGGAAATTTAATACAGGGGTCAGTAAAAAGGCGATCACGACACCATAAACAATAGGTGTGAGAATCCCCAGAAATGTCTGGATTCCTGTAATCAGTGTCTTCATATGGAAAACACCATAATAAAAGAGCATACTGGCTGCGATTACAAGGAAAGAAGTTACTCCCCAGCGAACATGTTGATTGTCCCAGCGTAATTTCATATTCTAATATCGTCCTCCTGAAACATGAATGCAAAATATGTGTTACTGCCTGCTGTTTGTACAGTAACCAATAAGTGTCTGCACTGTTATTTATTTAACAGCGATTTCCATCTATTATAACACAGTTTTGTCTCAATGTCTTATTAAAAAAATATAAAGTGGCGATGGCGTTTGAAAACAGGAATTGAGATGCAACAAATTACAAAAGGAGCTCTCTTTCGAGAACTCCTTATTTACACATGATTCTGTATATTATTTCTTAAGGTCATCAAAAATATGTATGGTATTGATAATCGCCTGGGCAGCACCTTCGATACCAAGCACACTGCTGTCAATGCTTAAGCTGTAGCCCGCTGCTGCACCCCATTTCTTATTGGTGTAGTAATTATAGTAGCTTGCACGGCTCTTATCTGTCTTGGTGATCATATCTTTGGCTTCTTTAGGTGTCTTATTGTATTTGCCTGCAATACGCTTGATCCTCCAGTCCAGATCAGCATGAACAAAAACACTGAAGCAGTTTTTATTATCTGCAAGAGCATAATCTGCACAACGCCCTACCATAACACAGGGACCTTCAGCAGCTAATTTCTTGATGGCTTCGAACTGTGCCAGGAAAACCTTGTGGTTCATAGGCATGTCTGTAAATCCAGCAGAAGAATATCCAAAAGAATAAGTATCCATTACAAGAGAATACAGGAAGCTGTTAGTTGGCCTCTCGTCATGATTCTCAAATAATTCCTTGCAAATACCGCTGTCGTTTGCAGCATGCTCCAGAAGCTCTTTGTCGTAACACTTGATTCCAAAATATCTGGCTACTTCCTGACCAATCTGCCTGCCGGCGCTTCCATATTCACGTCCGATGGTAATAATTGAACTTGTTGTATTGTTCATATCTGCCACTCCCTTCTGCAATTCCTTTGTTACTGTTCACTTCGTGACTGGCAATTCATAGGAATTTTGTAAGATTATTATACACTACATCAGGGTAAACTGACAACTATTTTCTTAATTTTTCTAACAAATCGAGAAAATATTCTGGCAAAGGTGCAGAAAACTCCATATACTCTCCTGTTCTTGGGTGAACAAAGCCCAAAACCATGGCATGAAGAGTCTGTCCCTGAAGATGATAGGGATTTTTGCCTGAGCCATAGATCTCGTCGCCAAGAAGAGGATGTCCAAGGCTGGTCATATGTACACGGATCTGATGGGTACGACCGGTTTCAAGGCGGCACTCGATATAAGTCGCATTCCCGAAACGTTCCAGGACTTTATAATGGGTGACAGCGTCTTTTCCATTTTTGTAGTTGATCGCCATTTTTTTCCGGTCAATTGGGTGACGGCCAATCGGGCCTTCCACAGTACCTTCATCTTCCTTAAGATTACCTGCTACAATAGCCCGGTAACGCCGCTTGATGGTATGCGCTTTCAGTTGCTTGGCCAGATCACGGTGAGCCGTGTCATTCTTGCATACAAGAAGAGCTCCTGTAGTGTCCTTATCAATACGGTGGACGATTCCAGGGCGCATAACGCCGTTAATACCGGACAGATTGCCCTGACAGTGGTACATAATAGCATTTACCAAAGTTCCGCTGGTGTGGCCGTTTGCAGGATGGACTACCATTCCTTTGGGCTTATTTATCACCAGTACATCATCATCTTCGTACAAAATGTCCAAAGGGATATTTTCCGGAAGAATATCCGGTTCAGTCAGATCAGGCAGGGTTGTCTGAACCAGATCCCCTGCCTGTATTTTGTAGTTTGCTTTTACTGCTTTCCCATTGACGGTAACACCTTGTTCTTTCAGAAGCTTCTGAAGATAAGAACGGGAAAGTTCCTCATATTTATCGGAAAGACAGCGGTCTATGCGCACTCCTGCTTCATCTTCGGTTGCTGTAAATTCCAATTGCTCCATGTATCAGTAAAACTCCTCTCTCAATTACGCGGTATATGAAAAATCAGACAAATCAATTTACCTGGCAGATCTGTTCCCCGGTTTCAGAAAGTCAAAATCATTTTCTTCTTTATAACGGAAAAACATAAGAAATACCATCACTGTGATCCCACAGGTCACGTAAATATCTGCCACATTAAACGTGGGAAAATCAATCAGGGAAAAATAAATAAAATCTACCACATATCCACGGAAAACACGGTCTATAAAATTCCCCATTGCTCCAGCGAACACAATTGCCGCTGTATAAAGCAGTGGTCTGTAATAAACAGTTGCAGGTGTTTTTATAAAAAGATATATAATAGCCATAAAAAACACAATACAGATAAGCACCAGAAAAAGGATCTTATTCTGGAGAAGGCCAAATGCCATGCCTCTGTTTTCAAGGTAACGAAGGTTTAACACACTATCAATAAGAGAAATCCCGGAGGTTCCTTTCAGATATCTAATTGCAAGATACTTTGTTCCCTGATCCAGAAGCACCAGAAAAAGGATAAGCAGAATTCCTTTTAATTTAGGTGCTTTTAGTGGAAGGTCATTGTAGTCTGAAGCTGTTTTATTTTCCATGATAGATTACCTGCAGATGGCGTGAATTCCCACAAGAAGCTCCTGATCCGTAACTGTCTTGTCAATAAAAGTCTTTCCAAGACCATCCATAAGGATAAATTTAATCTGTCCCTGTTCCATTTTTTTGTCCTTTTTGGTAGCTGCAAGAATGTCCATGGGAGAAAGTCCTTCCACATACAAAGGCAGGTTGTAAAGCTCAAGGCTATGGCAGATCTGCTCGTATTCACCATTTGTGAGGAGACCTCTTTCCCTGGAAATGGCAGCTGCGGCAACTAGTCCGATTCCCACACACTGACCATGGAGAAGGTTAAAGTTCATCAGCTTCTCGACTGCATGTCCTATGGTGTGGCCAAGATTAAGAAGAGCGCGCTCGCCCTGCTCCTTGGGATCCCGTTCTACAACCCCGGCTTTGATGGCACAGCATTTTCGGATCATAACGGCAAGCATTTCTGGATCCATAGTGCGGATGACCTTGTAATTTGCGCATACAAAGTCGAAAAAGCCTTTATCGCAAATTAGTCCGGTCTTTAGGATTTCACCCATTCCACAGCCAAATTCGCGCTCAGGGAGGGATTGCAAGGTGGCCATATTCATATAAACCAGGCGGGGCTGATGAAAAGCGCCTACCATATTTTTAAACTGTCTGAAATCAACGCCGGTCTTACCGCCTACGCTGCTGTCAACCTGTGCCAGAAGCGTGGTAGGAATCTGGATAAAATCAATTCCGCGAAGATAGGCTGCAGCACCGAAGCCGGATAAGTCTCCTGTTACTCCGCCTCCAAGAGCAACCACCAGACTTTTGCGGTCAAGCCCATTCTCAATAAGGCACTGGAAAAGATCCTGTACGGTATCAAGATTCTTGTGTGCTTCTCCTGCGGGGAAAGTGAACTGGCATACATGATCGGATACTTTCAAAAGCTCTGCTTTCACCTGGTCTGCATAGAGAGGTGCTACTGTGGAATCTGAAACAATACACATGCTTTTCCCTGCAAGACCTTCGTCTGTTAGGGCCTGTGAAAGAAAAGAAAAGTCATTTTCAAAATAAATGGGATAACAGAACTCCCCGTCACGTTTTACAAGTAATTTTTCTTCTGCCATAGTTAAATCCTCTCCAAATGTATTATTGTTTATACGTATTTTCGAATGCGGACACCAAGGCGTCCTTTCTTTGTCTGTCTGGATACACCATCATAGATAAAGCGTCCTTTGCTGCGAACGGAAATAATATCGCCTTCTTTTGGCTCATATCCATTGGAGGTGATCAGTTTGCCGTTTACAAACACAAGACCGCTTTCAATAAAAGAAACCATGCTGCTTCTGGACGTCTGAAAAGCCAGCCCGATGAGAGCATCCAGCCTTACAGAAGCGCAGGTGCCATTTATCATTTCAAATTCAGGTTCCGGAATCTCTTCTGCCTGCTCTACTCTGGAAACCAGCACGGTAGTATGTTTTACCCGGATAAGATTTTCAATAAAAAAGTCAGACATTTTATGAAGGCAGAAAAACCAGGCTTCTTTATCCTTGATGAGGATATCACCAACTACACTGCGGTCAACGCCAAGATTCAGGAGCGCTCCAAGATAATCTCTATGTCCAAGCTCCTCAGAAAAACGAAGAGCCTTGGGCTCTATTTTCAGGCAGTCAATAGGATAATCCCAGGAAAAACCAAGACCTCCGGGGAAAAAAGCTGCCATCTGCCGTTCTGCATGCTCATAGCCACCGAAAAGCTTTACCTCTACGCCCATCTGGTGAAGCTTAAGGGAAGCAAGCATATTTTGTTCATTTAAGTTAAGAAAATCCGTAAAGGTGACAATATCTCTCTGGTAAGAGAGATTTGCCAGCTCCCGGATTCTCTTAAGTAAAAATTCATCCTTATCCATAAAAATCAATAACCGGCTCTTACAGAAGGTGTAGCGCCGCCAAGAATATTCTGAAGATCACCAGTGATATCTACAGAAGACGGACCAAGTACGAAGATGTAGCTGGAAATCTTCTGAAGGGAACCATTCAGGGAATAACATGCGCCAGATGCAAAATCAATAATACGCTGTGCAAGTTCTACATCAATACCCTCCAGATTCAGAATTACAGTTGCATTGTCAAGAAGTGTGTCTGCAATCTCCCGGGTGTCCTCCATGGAAGCAGGTTTGATCACACAAACCTCCATAGAAGAAGCCTGATTCGCACGACGGCTGCTTCTCATCGGAGTGATTTTGGAAGAAGCTACAGGGCGCTGCTTCTCAGCTGGCTGTTTCGCAGGAGCCTTGGCAGCAGTCTTTGGTGCTGCTGTATGTACAGGTTCTTCGTCAAAGGAAGTATCTTCGTCAGCCAAATCGTCCTCTTTCTTACGACCGAATTTCTCGAAGAATTTCTTCTTAGGCTTGTCATCCATAGGATCGTCATCAAAGAAATCTCCCTCTTCATCGTCCATCAGATCCTCATCTAAATAATTATCTTCATCATAATCGTCATCATTCAGTTTAATAGAATCTAACAATTTATCAAAAACGCTCATTTTCAATCTCCAATCTTAATCTTCTTGCCGTGTGGCATAATTTCGTTCACCAAAAATACCGGTTCCCACACGTACCATGGTTGAGCCTTCCTGGACAGCAACCTGATAATCTCCGGTCATACCCATACTCAGAACACTCATGTTAACATTATTAATGTTTTTTGCATTAATGTCAACACTTAATTTCTTCAATGTGCGAAAAATTTCACGATTTTCTTCTGGATTTTTCACAAATGGGGCAATGGTCATAAGCCCCATTACTTTTATATGAGAAAATATGCTGATTTTCTCAAGAAGAGGAAGCACTTCATTCGTCGTTAATCCGAATTTGCTTTCTTCCTCTGCTACATTAACTTCCAGCAGAATTGGCATAACAAGATCTTTCTTTGCAGCTTCCTGCTCGATGGTCTGGGCAAGGCGAAGGGAATCTACAGAGTGGATCATGGCAACCTTGTCAATAATATATTTTACTTTATTGCGCTGCAGATGACCGATCATGTGCCACTGGATATCTGATGGCAGCTGGTCATATTTATCCATGATCTCCTGGACTTTATTTTCTCCAAAAACACGCGCACCGGCATCATACGCTTCCTGAAGCATGGAGACCGGTTTGGTCTTGCTTACTGCCACCAGTGTGACTTCACCTGGGTCACGGGAAACAGCAGCACAGGCTTTTTCAATATTTGCATTTACCTGCTGTAAATTTTCAGCTAACATTTATAAGCCTCCTTAAAAATAGTATATGTTAAACTTAGTAGAGAATATCCTGTTCTTTTACCTGGGAGGAGTCTCTGGCAATACGGTCATAACGGGAAAGTCCGTAGGATGTATTACTGGAAATAATGGCATATTCTTCATTCTGATCCAGTATGTCTACCTGACGGAATACCGCATACCCCTGATTGATGCAGTAAACGCCTTCCAGAGAATCTGTTTCCCCTACAATAAAGCGCTGGTTGGAGTCATCTTTTACAATAGCATCTCCTTCTTTAAAAGCGCTTCTATCCACGTAATAATTGTAAGCTTCATCAGCAGAATCATCATCTGATTCAATTTTAACTTTACCGTAGATTGTAGCATTGATAAAGGTTCTTACGTTATTTCCGCTGGAATCTTTGGAAATCTTGTTAAAGCCTACACTTCCGCTGTCAGGATCAGTTGTGGCATATTCTGCCGGAATCACATAAAATTCCTTGGATTTTACTGCGGAAAGGGGAATCTTAAGTCCGGTCACGGTGTTGGTAACAAGCTCAATATCCAGAAAACGGTCAGATGCATAGCGGATCAGACCGCGGCTGAAGTCAATTTTTCCATATTTGTTACCATCGATTTTTATGATGGAAAAATCGCCGCTCTGTGTCATATCATCCTTGAGAAATTTCACACGAATGGTGGAACGTCCCTCCAGCTTGGCGGCCTGTTTGTCGCTTAATGGAATGATCAGGCTCCATAATTCGCTGGTAATATTTGTATAAATGTTATCTCCGGCCTGCACCTTTTCGGATGACTTCAGATCCGTTTCATGGTAAGAAGTCTGGTCAAAATCTGCTGCTGTAATGTTCTCCACAGTCTTATTCTCATAGCCGTCCATAGAATAGAGGATAATGCCGTCTTCCTGGGCTTTACAGATATTCTGTCCACCGATGGTCACTACTTGTGAATCTGCATTCCCGTCAGTGGAAATTCCCTCATACTGAAGGATGCTTCCCTCCAGCTGGTTCTTAAAACTGTAGGTGTTGTTAAATTTACTTCCGGAAAATCCCTTGGAAAAGCTGAGCATAGAACTGCGGATTTTCTCCAGTTCGTCCGCAGTCAATGCAGACTTGGTTTCTGCAATTTTTCCGGAACTTAATCCGTAAACAGCACCGTTGGCATTGATCTTACTTCCCTCCCGGGCATAATAATTCACATAACCGGAGGATTCTGCCTTAAAAACACTCTCTTCCCGAAGAGAAATACCAGTGTAGGTCTCGTTTCGTGATAAAGGACCTGTGGTAACCTGGTAAGATTCGATGTGTGTGGAGGTTACAAGTAAAAATGCAGTAAAAATCATATATAATAACAATACACCAAAAGCAACGGTGGCAATATTCAGTCCGAATATGTTCTTTAACTGGACAAAAAGTCCTGCCATTTTGCCAGGCTTGTTAGATTTCTTCTCGGACAAGCGGATTCCCCCTTTGTTTTTGAGTCGGGCTCTGAATTTTCATACCAAACAATTGTACCATTTTTTGCCGGTGAACACAAGGAAAAGAAAACGAAAAGTGTGTGAACAAAGCTGGAAGCTGTGAACAGCCTGCATATCAAAAAACGAACATATTTTCAGAATATCTGTTTGCTTAATTAAGAAAAATATGGTATGATAAGAAAAAGTTGAATGAATTTCGGAGGAAAACTCTTATGACATATGGTAAAATCAGCAAAAAACAGCAGGAAATTTTAGAATATATTAAAAGTGAGATTCTGAACCGCGGATTCCCGCCAGCAGTTCGTGAGATTTGTGAAGCTGTAAATCTGAAGTCTACATCATCTGTTCATGCCCATCTGGAAGCTCTTGAGAAGAACGGATACATCCGCCGCGATGCCACGAAGCCAAGAGCCATAGAGATCATTGATGACAATTTCAATCTTGTCCGCCGTGAAGTGGTCAATGTTCCGCTTGTAGGTACCGTAGCCGCCGGACAGCCTATTCTGGCTGTAGAGAATGTAGATGGCTACTTCCCCATCCCGGCAGAATTTATGCCCAATGAACAGAGCTTCATGCTGAAGGTAAAAGGCGACAGCATGATCAATGCAGGAATCTTCGATGGTGATCAGGTTCTGGTAAAGCAGCAGCCAACTGCAGATAACGGCGACATTGTAGTTGCCCTGGTAGAGGACTCTGCCACAGTGAAGACCTTCTATAAGGAGAAGGGCTACTACCGCCTTCAGCCAGAGAATGACACTATGGATCCCATTATCATTACAGGAGAAATCCAGATTCTGGGTAAAGTATTTGGTGTCATGCGTTTTTACCAATAGTCATAAAAAATTTCCCCTTTAGCAAACAATTGCTGTTTCCAGACAATTGTTTACCAAAGGGGACTTTTTTATTTCTCTAAAAACGCATCCATCTCCAGAACCTTTCCATCTCTCCAGATTCTCTCCAGATCATAGAAAAGTCGGTTTTCCTCATCAAACACATGCACGATCACATCGCCGTAATCCATGAGAATCCAGCTGGAATTGCGGTTTCCCTCAATCTGCTTCGCCTCAAAGCCAGCGCGTCCAAGCTGCTCCTCCACATTATCGACGATCGCCTGAACCTGATTGGAGTTTGTACCGCTTGCGATTACGAAATAATCTGCAATTACAGAAACATTATGAATATCAATTATCTTAATATCCTGTCCCTTTTTATCATCAATTGCCTTGCAGGCAATCTGTGCCATCATTTTCTCTGTACTTACTGTACTCATTCTGATCTGCTCCTTTCTTAATAATGCTTATACTGACCTAATATTATTTTAAATTCCTGCGAGAACAAAAGGCTTTAAAAGTGAAATAATATCCTCTGTCAGGTGGTACCTGGCCTTCGCTCGTGCGAAATATCTCGCATCTCGTAGAATGTTAATTGTAAATAGTAAAAATATTCGCCAGTATATGCGGAGTATTAATTATCAGATACGTTATTACGCTTATTATGCAATTCTTTATAATAAATATAAGCCTCCTTGGAAGTTGGCTCAATATCATCGGCAGAATCTTCTTCCAGATACTCCAGGGTATCTTTTAGGATCTCATACATACACTCATCCAGGTCTTCAAACGCAAGTTTGCGAATTTCCGGTAAACGGCTTGCTTTATAACGCATGGGCTCAATATAATCTGCAATATAAATAATCTTTTCAAGAAGACTCATTTCACGTCTGCCAGTTGTGTGATAATTGATGGCAGAAAGAATCTCCTGATCGTCAATCCCATATTTCTCGTGAGCAATATAAGCTCCAAGACGGGAGTGGAGAAGAAACGGGTGACTTCTCTCAAAATCGGAAACCGGAATATTGTGTTCGCTGCACATCTTCAGTTTTTTCTTATTGGGAATGCATTTGGCGCAATCGTGAAGAAGACCGGACACCTGTGCATCTTTGATATCATATCCATGGACCATAGCCAGACATGCGCTGGTGTACATAACGCCCATGGTATGCTGGAAACGATCCTCATCCAGGTATTTGGAAAGTTTTTTTTCAATTTTTGCAAAATCGTAATCTGCCATGGTCAGACTTCCTTCTTTCTGTAAATTCCATTCTCTTTCATGTAAGAAATCACCTTATCCGGGACGTAATATTTCAGACTTTTTTCTTCTGAAATCCACTGACGGATCTGATGACTGGACACATCAATATTCATAGTATCCAAAAGGGCAAAATTTCCGTTGTACCTTGCAGAAAGACGCTGGATTTCCCGATTCAGTTCAGCGTAGGACGCATGATCCCGGACAGCCACCACAAGAGTACAGGCCCGACAGATCCGCTCTGGTTCCATCCATTCGTCAAAAGCAAAAAGAGAATCTGCACCAATGATAAAATAATAGTCTGTGTCCGGATTGTATTCTTTTAGCTCTTCCAGAGTGCGATAGGTATAGGTATACCCGGTCTCGTGCATTTCTGCAAGAGACAACTCAAAATGGGGATTATCTTCAATTGCAAGCCGGACCATATCCACACGCTGGTTATCAGAGGCTCTGCCAGCACGGTCCCGTTTATGAGGCGGGTTGCCGGAAGGCATAAACAGAACCTTATCCAGCTGGAATTGCTCATAGCTCTGCTCACCCAGGATCAGATGTCCCATATGGATGGGATCAAAGGTACCGCCCATGATCCCGATTTTTTTTCGATTATTTTGGCAGTTCAATTTTCTTTTTCTCTTTTTTACCTTCGCGGTATAATACGATCTTCTTACCGATCACCTGTACAACCTGGGAATGGGTGCGCTCTGCAAGAACCTGTGCCATTTCCTTAGGATCCTCCAGACAGTTCTGAAGCACACTGATTTTAATCAGCTCTCTCGCTGCAAGTGCTTCGTCAACAGCCTTGGTGTTTTCTGGTGTAAGACCGCCCTTGCCAAGCTGGATAATGGCATCCATTTTCATTGCCAGACTTTTTAAATATGCTCTTTGCTTACTTGTCATAATTTATCTCCTGAATACCTGCTGAATAGCTGCTATTTATTTATAATAATCAAATTCAAATCCATACATACGAACCGTATCACCCTCCTGAATACCGGCGTTTTCCAGTTCATCCAGAATGCCGCCCTCTTTCAGGAAACGCTGGAAAAAGGCGAAGCCTTTCTCAGAATCCAGATTGGTATAACCAAGCATTTTCTCGATACGTGGTCCTTCTACGATAAATACAGAGGGATCTTCCTCATCAACCTGTACGGTAAATGGAAGGCTCTCATTGATCAGCATATCTTCTGGGAAGAATTCCTGCTCGAATACGATTGCTTTCTTCGGACAACTGTCCAGAAGTTCCTTGATATGGAAAAGAAGCTCGCGTACACCCTGTCCGGTAACTGCAGAAATGGGATATACTTTGATACCTTTTGGTTCAAATTCTTTGCGAAGTCTGTCTACAGGATTCTCCTGACCGTCGTCAAAAATACAGTCCACTTTATTGGCTGCAATTACCTGAGGACGTTTGGCAATCTCTGGATTGTATTCTTCAAGCTCTTTATTGATCTTATAGATATCATCAATAGGATCACGGCCTTCTGTGGAAGCTGCATCCACAATGTGCACCAGAACTCTGGTACGCTCAATATGGCGAAGGAACTCATGACCAAGACCGACTCCTTCAGAAGCACCTTCGATCAGTCCAGGGATATCTGCGATGATAAAACCGCCATTCTCAGTATCTACAACACCAAGGTTCGGGCTTAAGGTTGTGAAATGATAGTTGGCAATTTTCGGTTTCGCATTTGTAACACGTGAGAGAAATGTAGATTTACCAACATTAGGAAAACCTACCAGTCCTACATCTGCAATCACCTTTAGCTCCAGAAGCACTTCAAGCTCCTGAAAAGGCTGTCCAGGCTGGGCATATTTGGGAACCTGCATGGTAGGGGTTGCATAATGCTGATTTCCCTTACCGCCGCGTCCACCGCGCAGAACAATCTGACGACGATTGTCACCGGACATGTCTGCAATTACCTTACGGGATTCAGCCTCCATGATAACAGTACCTTCCGGTACCTTTAATATAATGTCGGCACCGTCGGCACCGTGGCAGCGCTTTTTGCCGCCCTCCTGACCGTCTTCTGCCTTATATTTTCTTTTATGACGGTAATCACCGAGGGTATTCTGTCCCTCGTCAACTTCAAAAATGACGTCTCCGCCCTTGCCGCCGTCGCCGCCATCCGGACCGCCGTCAGGTACATATTTTTCCCTGCGGAAGCTTACATGGCCGTCGCCGCCCTTACCGGAACGGATATATATGGTAGCTCTGTCTGCGAACATTAAATCTCCTTTATAAGAAAAGGCTCCAAACCTTTATAGATTTGAAGCCTCCTGCTCTACGAATTACTCTGCCTCTACTGGTACGATAGAAACCTGTTTCTTATCGCGGCCTTTTCTGGTGAATCTTACAACACCATCGGTCAGTGCAAATAATGTATAGTCTTTTCCGCATCCTACGTTCTCGCCTGCATGGATCTTAGTTCCGCGCTGTCTGTAAAGGATGTTGCCGGCTTTAACAAACTGTCCGTCTGCTCTCTTCGCACCTAATCTCTTGGACTCGGAATCACGACCGTTCTTTGTGGAACCAACTCCTTTTTTATGTGCGAATAACTGAAGGTTCATCTTCATCATTGTTGTTACACCTCCTTGACTCTTACTGTCAAATATCGATTGTTATAACTATGCTCAATTTCTGTTAATCCAAGAATCAGGGAATCCATAAGCAGTTTCCCGCGCTCAGTATTCGGATTTGTTTTAAAATGGATGGATACATATCCCTCATCCGCTTCCGCTTCAATCTGCTCTTCCGTAAATTCCTCAAGAGAATTCACGGTAGTAATGATCAAGGCTGATACGGCAGCACATACAATATCCTGTCCCTCTTCGGCATAGCCTGCATGTCCTTTGGACAGAAAATCCAGATAAGAGCCTTTTCTCTTCTTAACTGTAATATTGATCATAACAGCACCTGATTAAGCGTTGATCTTTTCGATTTTAACTTTGGTGTACTGCTGTCTGTGACCGTTTTTCTTGTGATATCCAGTTTTTCTCTTGTACTTGTAAACGATGACTTTTTTAGCCTTTCCGTTCTCAACTACAGAAGCGGTAACACTGGCATCCTTAACGTCTTCTCCAACCTTTAATCCGTCATTGCTAACTGCAATTACAGAATCAAAAGTAACGGTTTCACCAGCTTCAACTCCGAGCTTCTCAACTCTGATTACGTCGCCTTCAGCAACTTTGTACTGTTTACCACCTGTTGCAATAATTGCGTACATCTGTGGCACCTCCTATAATCTTTACTCGCCAGATATGGTGACCTTTCGGTGCTTGTACCTCTCTGTGCGGCATCTCATTTATAATAGCGGACAAAATTCGATTTGTCAATAAGTTTTTTTCAATTTCTTTGAATTTTTTTCTTTTATTTTACAGGTACAATTTCAATCCGGTATCCGTCAGGATCTGTGATAAAATACAAACTGCAGAGCAGTTATTCAGTTACGGAAAAATATCGATGAGAATTGCAGATGCTCGTTTGATTTACATAATTATTTTATGGCAAACTATAATTCTCTGATTTCCTCAATCACAGGTTTTCGCACTTTCTTTCTGGTAAGTTCCAGGATGTGCAGTGGAGTGATGTCCACTGCTTTTGCCTTTACCGGATCTTTGCGCAGATATTTCTGCAGGACATGGAACAGTTCATCCTGATGATCCTGATTTTCCATATTAATAAAATCAATCAGAATAATTCCGGACAGGTTTCTGAGACGCAACTGTCTGGCAATTTCCTTTGCTGCCTCCAAATTGATTTTTCGGTAAGTTTCCTGCATTTTCTTTTTGCCTGTAAACTTTCCGCTGTTTACATCAATGGATACGAAGGCTTCTGTCTGCTGGATCACCAGAAATCCACCACTGTTCAGCCAGACTTTCTCATGCTGGATTTCTTCTAAGACAGTTTCCAGGCGATAAAGTTTGTAAAGAGGGAGAAGTTTATCATCATAAAACCGCAGCTTCTCTTTTTCCTCCGGGCTGTTACTGTTAAGATAGTCAGAAATCTGTCGGGATATCTCAGGGATATCTGTTATGATCTCTTCCAGGTTCCGGCTGTTGGCGTCGCGGACTGCAGAGATATAAAAAGGCTCTGTTCTATATACGCAGCTGAAACAGGTACGGGATCTTCCGTCTACAGCAGCCTTATGATACAGGCCCTTCAGGTATTCCAGTTCTTTCAGTATTTCTTCTTTTGATGCATCTGCTGCATTTGTACGAACGATGATACCAAACTCTTTATCCGGACGGTTAACTTCTGCTTCCATCCACTTACTGATACGGCTTCTGTCATCATTGGAAAGTTTGGAAGACAGACCAAATTTCTTATCGCCGGTTGTAAGAACCAGATATTTGCCTGTAAAATTCAGATTCGTGGTTACAGCCGGTAGTTTTCCCTTCATTGCTTCCCGGCTGATCTGCACAAGGATTTCATCTCCTGCCTTTAATGGGCGGTCACCTTTTTTTACAGAAGCATAAATCGCATTTGGAGCATCGGAAAGCTGCAGGTAGCATTTTTCCCCGGCAGAAATCTGTACGAATGCAGCACCGATATTGGCAGCTATATTCTCTATCTGTCCAACATAAATATTTCCAAGAGAAGATTTCTCCCCAACAGGTTCGAAGCGCAGTTCCATTACTTTACCGTCTTCTTCATACGCACATACATAGCATGGAATCTGCCGGATATTCATTTGGGTAATAATCAGTTTACTCAACTTCTTCACCCAGTGCTTCCAGAGTTACAAATTTATGTTCTTCATCTGTTCCTTTATCTGCGTATACTTCCAGACGTTTGATGGAATAAGCAAATTCCGGAAGTTCTATGCCAAGCCATGAGAAGAATGTATCTGTTACCAGTTCCGGTTTTGTGTAATTGGCACTTGCGGAAGCAAGCATCATAAAGATCTTGTCTCCCTGAAGTTCCATCTTATAGATAAACGGGCGAATATCAATTTCCTTTTCGCTTCGTTTGGTCTTTTTCATTACTGTGATCTCCGGCTGCGCCAGGAAATCACTGATTTTATCTTTCCAGGAAATTTCAGGCTCTTTTCCCGGACGAAATTCTACATAATAATCGGCTGCCACCAGTGACATTGCCTTACCCGCCTTTCCGTCCTCAACCTGACGGGTACTGAGTACATGTACCCCTTCTACCATCACTGCATCCAGACGTCTTGTGATCTCTGAAGTAGGAACTGTCTCTGCCAGCTCCAGATCGAAGTACTCTCCCAGACTTTCCGTACCAACTCCTAATGGTGCGGCAAAAGACATGATCATATGCGGACTGTATCCACCGGAAAAAGCAACCGGAAGATTGGCTCTGCGGATAGCCTTCTGGAAATAACGCATGGTATCCAGATGTCCCACAAATTTCACAGGACCCTCTTTGCTGAATTTAATTCTTACCTTCATAACATACACCTCCGCCATAACGCATAGCACCACAGCCGGAACATTTCTGACGGCAGTTTGGTGTTACGGTTTCTTTCTTTGCCTGTTCCCATTCGTGGATCAGGAACTTCTTGGTCACTCCTGCATCAATGAAATCCCATGGAAGGATCTCATCCAGGCTTCTTTCACGAAGTGTGTAGAATGTCATATCCACTCCGCATTCAGCCATAGCTTCCTTCCAGATATCATAATCAAAATTTTCTGTCCAGGCATCGTAAAGGGCACCTTTTTCATAAGCCTTCAGGATCACATCCGCGCATCGTCTGTCCCCGCGTGCGAGAAATCCTTCCAGAGCTGTTACATCCGGTTCATGCCAGTTATAACGGATACTTCTCTGATTCAGCTGGGCGCGGACCTCATTTTTAACCACCTTGGCTTTTTCCACAAAATCCTGCTCTGTATACATTGGGGCCCACTGAAATGGGGTAAACGGCTTCGGCACAAAGAAAGATGTGCTGACGTTGATCTGTACCTTACCTTTACGCTGTTCTTTCGGAACTACCTCATAATAGGTCTCTGCGATCTTCTGTGCCAGATGAGCAATTCCCTTCATATCGTCTTCTGTTTCTGTGGGAAGACCGAGCATAAAGTAAAGCTTCACCTGATTCCAGCCACCCTTGAATGCTTCGCCCGCACCATGGAGGATCACTTCCTCTGTCAGACCTTTGTTGATAACGTCACGAAGTCGCTGAGAACCGGCCTCAGGAGCAAAAGTCAGGCTGCTTTTCTTTACATCCTGCACTTTACTCATAACATCCAGTGCAAACGCATCGATCCTGAGAGATGGTAAGGAAATATTAACAGCCTTTCCATGAAACTCTTCGATCAGGAAGTTCACCAGTTCTTTCAGCTGGGAATAGTCACTGGAGCTTAAGGAACTAAGGGAAATCTCTTCGTGTCCTGTATTTTTCAGCATGATACGCGCCGATTCCTTCAAAGTCTCCACATCACGTTCACGGGTCGGACGATAGATCATACCTGCCTGGCAGAAACGACAGCCTCGAATGCATCCTCTCTGGATCTCAAGAGTTACACGATCCTGTGTTGCCTTAATGTGAGGAACGACCGGTGCCTCCACAGCACGATATTCCTTTTCCATATCAATGATCAGCTGTTTCTGGACCTTCTCAGGAACACCATCCGCCGTCGGTGCAAAGGATGCGATCGTACCATCTTCTTTATAGGTAACTTCATAGAGAGACGGAACATAAATTCCAGGAATCTTAGCTGCTGCCAGAAGGAAATCTCTCCTGCTGCCGCCAGCCTTTTTATTGGCCTTGTATGCATCAAAAAGTGCATCATAAACCGTTTCCCCTTCTCCGATATAAAACATATCAAAAAAAGGTGCCAGCGGCTCCGGATTATACGCACAGGCACCGCCACCAATCACAATAGGAAAATCCTCACCACGGTCTGCGCTCTTCAACGGGATACCACTGAGATCCAGTACCTGCAGAATATTGGTGTAGCACATTTCGTACCCAATCGTAATTCCAAGAAAATCAAAATCCCGGATCGGTTCCTGGGATTCCAATGCAAACAACGGAATCTTCTTCTCCCTCATCACCTTATCCAGATCCGGCCATGGAGAAAAGAGGCGCTCACACCATACGTCCTCACGCTGGTTGAACATGTTATAGAGAATCATCATGCCCAGGTTTGACATGCCGATCTCGTAGACATCCGGGAAGCACATTGCAAAACGGATATCTACCGCATTTTTATCTTTCATTACGGAGTTGACTTCACCGCCGATATAGCGGGCAGCTTTGTCAACTTTGAGCAAAATTTCATCACTTAATGCTAATTTTCTCATTCTATTCCTTTCTAAAATTAGTAATATTTCACAAAGAATTTAAAGATATAAAATTCAGTGAAACATCAAAAATGTTTATATTTGTAAGCCAATTCTTGTGTAAAAAGTTGCTATAAAATGGTGCCCAAAACCCCGTTTGGTCAAAAATGGACATTTTTTCAACTTGCCAACAACGGTTATCATTACCCTCAAACAGTTAATATCCTGCGGATTTTCGCGAACTTATCGTAAAGAAAAATGGCATTTTGTATATTAAAATACAATGCAATGCCAAATATCACTAATAGCACAAAATTGACATACCTTCTCCCTATTATAATCATCTATGGTTAGGATTTCAAGAAAATTGTGTTCTTAACTGTATATAGCGATTGCATCCTTGTGCAGGGAGAATAATCCGGATCCGGACTCCAGTAAGGTTTCCTGGCATTTCATCAGTATTTAAAAAGAAATTCCACCATCTGCGTATTTGCACATTTACTTTCCTCCATTTCAGGAAAAGTTGTACTAAAAGCATGCGGAAGTTTTTTGTCCACCTCATAATCTTCAAGATGACAGATCACACCGGCTTTTTTTATCGCTTTTGCATACTGTCTGCTGTAATTTCGAAGAGTATCTCCGTAAGCTGTGACCAGAAATGACGGTGGCAGGTTTCGGATAATTTCTTTGTTTTCCGGATTTATATATGGATAAAACGAACTCTTTTTCCAGTGTTTCCCGTAAATATAGGAGGGAAGAAAAATCCCTATACTGTCCGGTTTGGTTGTATAATACATTCCACTTGCCAGACCCAGCGCCCGAATTTTCAGATCATTTGGAACAACCTGAAAAGCCTTTGCCAATTCAGGACTTTTTAACATAGCGGCCAGATATACGCACACAGGCTCCCCCCCGCACTGGTTCCTGTCATATAAATATGTTCTCCGTCACCATCATAGGTTTCAAAATATCTCTTTGCATTTCCCATTCCTGTCATCAGATCCTTAAGAATCTGCGGAAACAACGCTTCCGGTGCAAGCGGATATTCAAATGAGAACACCAAAAAACCTCTCTGACTCATTTCTGCACAGAACAAATGGCCCTCTTCTTTTTCCCAAGGAGAAAACCGCCCCCGTGCAGGTTAAACATGACTGGAAGTTTTCCTTCATAATTTCGGGGACGGTAAATATCCATGAAATGACAGGGCTTTCCATCTCCCATATAGTCAATGTTACAAATGAGTTCCACATCTTCCGGAAACGGATATTCCGCTTCATGTTTTTTCAGAAAATTATCAAGAAGTTTTTCTTTTTTTGCGGTTTGCTGTGCAATCATTTTATTAAACATGATTTCCCCTCCAGCTATGAAACAATCAACTATTAATACAAATGAATTTTCTTCTCTACAAGTCTGTCACCTTCATACTGCAATTTTACAGAAAAAAAGCGTTTTTCTCCTGAAAGGAGCAGATCAAGAAATACCTGATCCCCCTCCCATGCCGGAAGATTCGGCACCATGGCTTTGTCAACCCAGCAAAGTTCTCCCTCATCACATTCAATCAGTTCTCCTGTATATTCATCGGCCATGAACACACACATAAGTTCTGATTCGCATTCACTGTTTATAAATGTCACCAGGCCACGGAACTTATAGGAGGTAAGTGTCAGCCCTGTTTCCTCTTTCACCTCACGCAGAACAGCTTCATAAGATTCCTCTCCTGCCTGTGCAGCGCCGCCGGATACTTCCCACCATCCAGGTGCCCACGCTTTCGTCATGACACGTTTAGTGATTAGAAAAGTACCATCCGGTCTGGCTACTACGCCAAGCACAGTCAGATGATACTCTCCGTCCTTCAGACACCAGTCATTTCTCTTCATGGTACGTCCTGTAGGTTTCTTATTCTCATCATAAATATCCCAAAATTCCATTTCCAGTTATCTCCCTGTAAGATTGCTATTGTAACGTTTATTTATAATCATATCATCTTATAGATTTTTATGCAAACATATACTGTAAAATTTAGTTTTTTATTTTACCTTTTTATCATAAAAAAGTGGCAGCCTGA
>OGPN01000617.1_pt1 | contig 25402 bp, 24 predicted proteins | sample 1552941 | NCBI WGS metagenome assembly OGPN01 (sample SAMEA2580220, study PRJEB22360) | human gut metagenome | biome: human gut; feature: human-associated habitat; material: faeces | place: Denmark | collected 2008/2010
CAATCTATAAATCTTAAAAACCCTTAATATTTTTATCACTATTGTAATATCTAAAATTATCATTTTTATTTTTACATATTTTATTCATTTTAAGATTCATAAGTTTATTATAAACATTCATATTATTTCCGATACCTGTAAAAACATTTACATTAATATCTGAATTATCATTAAAAATTCAATCTCTTATATCATTAAAATTAGAAAGAAAATCTATAATTTTATTATTTTTAACATTATCATTTTCAAAAATAACATTAAAAAGATTACGAAAATTATTAAAATCATAATCATTTTCATTATTATTTTTATTAAAATTTCCATTACTATTTCTCTTAATTTTTATATCATCATTAAAATTACCAGAATTTCCATTTGTAAAATTATTAAAATTTCTATTATTTTCATTACCATTTTCCTTAATTTTTGAATAAATTTTTAATGTAATTTCAATATTACTTGTAATTTGACCTGTAAGATTACCTGTAAAATGACCTCTATCTTCACTAAAATCTACAATTTTTGCATCATTATTTTCCGTAATTTTTGAATGAATTTTTGAATTAATTGACCATATACCTATATATAGTAATAATATTACAAGTAATATTATTACAAATAAGGAATATATAATATATATACAAATTCCAACTCGTAATTCAGAAACTATATCAAATAATCACGAAATTAATAACGAATTTAATAACGAAAAAATTAGTTCAAAAATTAGTGATTTTAGTAGTACAACTGGTCAAGATACTAATGTCGCCAAAATTAATTCTTTTGGTTGGAAAACTGGTGATGCAAAAAGTGATAAATTTTGAAGAGCTTTTAATAGAGATTTTATTAGTTTTAACTTGTGTACTCCCGGTGGGAGAGCAGGTTGGACGCCCACTTGTGAGGTCTTATAATCGCTAATACTGTAATTACTATTAGACTTATTGATAATTCTGCTTCTGATAGTGATAATTTTATTAATTCAGTTTGAAATTTATTTAGATTTGCTTGCATGGGATAAGATTATATTATATATTTGTACTCGTAGTTATAATAATGTAAATCCTAAACAAAATAAAACTATGGAAACAAAAATTGCATTTAGTCCTCGTGGTAACAAAGTTCTTCTTCGTGCAGATTTTGAAGTATCTACTCTTAATATTCTTAATAACGAGGAAATTAATAAAATTCCAGCTAAGTCTTATACTGTTAGAGCTATTGCCGAAAATGTCAAAGGTCTTAACATTGGAGATAAAGTAAAACTGGAAAACGGTTGTATTCCTACTCTTATTCAGATGCCGGGCGATACTCAAACACTTGCAGCTAAACAGAAAGTTCACCGTGAAGGTAAATCTATTGTTGGTGTTGGAACTGTTAAGTTTAGTGAGTTTGTTCTTGTAGATGAATATTCTATCGTAGGTGTTTGGATTGAATCTCCTATCCTTAATAATTAAAGTATGCTTAATCCTTTTGTTTATGATAAGTTAGTTCCTTTCGTAGATGAACGTATTGAAAAACATCTTAAACCTTATGTTCTTCGACGACCTGCTTCTTATAAACGAAGTGTTGCGGCTTGGGAAAAGTTAAGACCTGACCAAAAGGCGAAAGTATTAGAGTTACTGGAAAGAACACAAAAGGATAGTGTTGCCAAAGCTATGATGCGAGGAGATGAAGTTGTTAGTGTTCCTCGTGTTGGTAGATTTGAATACAGTCCAGCTAAGTTCTTTAAGAAAACTCATGCTGAGGAACTTGAAGGTTTAAGTCGAGAGGAACGTAAAGCAAAGATTATTGCTTATCATATTGCTAATCGTCGTAGACGTAGAACTGCCGAAGAAGATGGGAAGAAAATGCGTTTCAGAAAAGATTTTGCCAAAGGGTAGAATACTGTACTTTAATGAAGAGGAACATAAGTACACAGATGATTTAGGTAATGGTTATATATCTGTTACTACTCTTATTGGTAAATATACGCAAGAATTTAAGAAAGAAAAAATTGCCGCAGCGTGTGAACGTATAGGTAAGAATCCTCGACATCCAAAATATCAAAAATATAAAGGTAAAACTAAGAAACAAATTCTTTGGGAATGGGAACAAGAAACTATTAAGGCTTGTGATAAAGGAACAAAGAAACATAATTACCTTGAAACTGCTATTAAGACTTGTAACGGATATAATTTAAACGCTAATGGTTTTATTAATGATAGAATTTATACGATAGATGATATTGTTGGTAGTCATAAATACGGTAAGCTTAATCCTGAATATTTTGTTAAGACTGGTATTCGAGAAAAGTATCCTGATATATTTAGTCTGATTGCTGCTCTTGTTACGAAAGGTTATCATATCTACGCTGAGATTGGTGTTTATGATAGCCAAAATCTTATTTCCGGTCTTATTGATATTCTCTTAATTCGTGATAAGGAATTTATCATTTTAGACTGGAAAACTAATAAGGCTCCAATTAGATTTGAAAGTGGTTATTATGATAAGAAACTTGATGGTACACTTGACCTCAATAATTTTATTTATAAAGAGGAATATTTCGGTGCACCACTTGACCACCTCGCTGATAGTATAGGTAATCATTATGCAATGCAACTTTCTACTTATGCTAATCTTGTTGAGAGCTGGGGTTATAAAAATGTAGGAATTATTCTCTGTCATATTAGAATTATTCAGAATCAATTTCAAGACGAAAATGAAGAAGATGAAGAAGTAGTAGAAATGTATGATATTCCTTATCTTAAAAATGAAGTCGGAATGATGATTGCTGATTATTCAAGTAAACATATTCATAAAACTGCTAAAACACTTTTTTAAGCTATGAAAACTATTAAGATTTATTATATAGATACTTGTGGTAAACTTGCAGTAAATCTTATTAGGATTTTTAATAGTAATTATCGTGGGCAACTATAAAATTTAGTTTGGACGATAGAAATGTTATAAGTTATGATACAAATGGTGTCGCCAGTGGGCGTCCAACCCACTCCCCCACCGGGTGAGGGTGCGGAGCACCCGAAAGGCCGAGCGGAGCGAGGCCCACACAAGTTACAAAAAGTATTACAAATATGAAAGCAACTAAGGAATCAAAATATAACGCATTATTTAATAAACTTATTGGTATAAATGATTTACCAAATAGACTTATTGAAATTGCGAAAGATTTAGAATATCCTATATTTAGGAAAAATGATAGTTATCCTATTAATCTTAATATTTGGGGTATTCGTTCTAAAAGTAGTTGTACTAAACATTATAATGATGTTATTGTAATGTTTTATGAACGAGATTTTAATATATGGGAATGCATGGTTTTTGAAGCTACTACTGACCCAAGTAATCTAAATCTTGAAATTCCTGTCAATAATAAAGGTTGTGCAGTTCTTCGAGAAGGTGTACACAAAGCTCTTTGGAAAATAGGTAAACATAAAGGACAATATAAAGCACTTGTTCAAGCTAATCCTTGTCAAGTAATTCGTGACAATAATCGAGATGACAAAATTGATATTACCGATAATACTGACTTTGGTATGTTTGGTATTAATTTACATAGGGCGTCAAGCTGGAAAGTAAGTGACGAGATTGGTCTTTATTCTGCTGGTTGTCAAGTTATCAAAGATGTGAATCAATGGAATGATATTATTATTCCTTTGTTTGATAAGGCGATTGGTAAAGGAACTCAATCTTATGTTCTTATTAATGAAATGGATTTAGATTTGTAAGCTATGAAAGATACTATTCGATATATATTTTACATTGTTTTGATTCTTGCAATTGGTATTGAAGCTATTTATTTTGGTAGATATGTTAATCGTAAGTTTTTAGGTATTGAAAGACATGATGAAACTATTAAATCTTTAAGAGATAGTCTTAATAGTTTTATTGAGAAATATGATAAGATTATTAATGAACAACAATTTGTTATTGATAGTCTTAGAGGAATTGAACAAAAAACTATTACTATTTATGAGAAAGTTGAAAGTGATTTTAATGATAGTAATATCATTAGTGATGATTCCGTTCTCCGCTATATCGCAAAAAAGATACAAGATTGATGGCGATACAGTTATTGTTTTTACTCCGAAAGAAACTCGTAAGTTAGCTATAAAACTTCTTGAAGGTGAAAAGTATGAAAAACTTTATCTTACTGCCAGTGAAATTCAAAGGGTACAAGATAGCGTTATATCCTTCCAGTCTTATCATATTGCTATTCGTGATAGTCTTTTGGTTGTTTCTTTTGGTGGCCTTGATTCACTCAATAATAAGTTAATTGATTATCAAGAAAGATATTTAGTTGAACGAAAAAAGAAACGTAGAAATGGTTGGATTGCAGCTGGTTCTATTGTTTTGAACGCTGTATTAATATTTGTATCAAGTCGATGAGTAAAATTAAAAATTATATTCCTAAGAGTTGTGTATTAGCTGGTGTTGATATTCTAACTGTTATTACAGAGAATAAACAAAATGCTGGAAATCTCGGTAAATCTTCTATTGCTAATGGTGTAATTCAATTACAATCATTAGATTATGGAATTGAGATTTCTAATACACAAATGCAGAATACATATTTTCATGAACTTGTTCATCAAATGCTTAGTAGTATTGGTGAATTAGAATTAAGTGAAAATGAAAAGTTTGTTCAGAATATGGGAAATATGATATTTGAATTTCTTCGTACTGCTGATTGGATTAGATTAGAAGAGTTCAAACATAATAAGTTTTCTGATGCAGATAGTAATGCACCTTTTATTAAAGAAGGTATTGCTGAAATAAAATAATGTATGGTACATGGATTTAAGATAGAAAATGATAAACTAATTCTTGATGTAGAAGAAATACTTCAGTATCCTTTACTTCAACAGATATATGCTCGTGATGATAGTAAAGATAAATCTTTTGCAGAAAAAGAATTTAGATTTATACTATATTTATCCGATAGAAAAGGTTATGTAACGAAAGCAGGACTTACTAAAAAAGAAGCTTATGCTTATGCTAAGTCTAATGCCGGTTTGGATGAATCTTATCTACCGGATAAAGTTGTTTTATCTGCTATTGAATTTGTAAAATCAAATCTTAATATTACAGCTGTTGAAGATTTAATTAATTCTACTATTAAATCTTTGAATCTTTCAAGTAAGTTAGTTCGTACATTAACTGATGGTATAGAAGATTTAATGTCGAAAGAACTTGAAATGAAAGATTTAGCTCTTTGTGAAGATACTCTTAAACAGATTATTAAAATTGCTAATGAAATTCCTGCACGAGTTGAAAGTCTTACTGAGCTTAATGATAAGTGGGATAAGATTGAAAAAGGTGTAACATCAATTCGTGGTGGAGCTGAATATAGAGATAGCTATGACGGAACAAATGATAGAGCATCTAATGCTCCTAACGAAACAGAAACATTATCGTAAAGACAATCGTTATGGTTATGAAACTGGTCGAAGTCCGTTTATAGATTATATACTTGAAGATAAAGAAAGTTACAAACCTCTATCTTCAAGTATTTGTCGTTTTACTGGTAAACCTTGGATTGACAGAGATAACGATTTTCTTATAGGTGAAAGTGGTGGTGTACTTATGAAAATAGACTTTGTTTTCGTAGGTACTGAAATATTTAGTCGTGTTGCAGACTTTTATGAAAAACATGGATGTTATTGTCTTGAACCTGATGATAGTCCTAATGCCATAAAGTTTTGGCAACGTGAAATGGATAGACGAGTTAAAGGCGTTCAAGCATATTGTAAATTATACATTAAAGATATTCCTGCTTATTTAGCAGCTAAATCTGATGCTGAACGTAAGGCTTTACTTCATAAAGTTCGTATAACTGGCGACCATTATAATTATCTTAACTATGGTCGTATCGAACGTGCTCCTAATGAAAAGGAACGTAAACAGTTAGATAAAGAGGGAAGATTTAAGGTTAATACTGTTGAAGGCTTTCCTCGATTTTGGGATGGAGATTATTGGAACTTTAAGATTGATGAGCTGATTGCTAACAATAGTTGTAACTTATGTAAGGCAAAAGCTCGTCGTAAAGGTTTTTCATATAAGCGTGGTAGTCAAGCAGCTAATACTATCAATGCGAATAAAAATGTAACTGTTACACTTGCTGCCGACCAAATGGATTACTTAACTGAAAAAGGTGCTACATCTTATATGGTTAAAGTTAATCTTGATTGGTATGAAGATAAAACTTATTGGCGAAGAGGTTATTTAAGTGAGAACTTTGATAAAGGTATTGAACTTGGATATAAGAAATCAAAAGAAGGTCAAAAGGCTTTCGGATTTCGTAGTAAACTTTTAAGTGTTGCTATTGGTAAAAATGAAAGTGCCGCAGTAGGTAAGAAAGCTATTGAAACTGATTTTGAGGAAGCAGGTAAATGTTTTGGGGAAAATACTGGTTTTATAATGTCTGATGGACAAATTAAATTTGTTCAAGATATTAAAGTAGGTGATAAACTTATGGGACCTGACGGAAATCCTCGTACAGTATTAGCTACTATAAATGGTGAAGATGATTTATACGAAGTTACTCCTTTAAATGGTGAATCTCATGTTGTAAATAGTAAGCATGACATTTATATGATTTATAGGAAAAGTTATGGTAATATATGTAAACCGATTACTATGACTGCTCCAGATTATATAAATATGATTAAAGAACATCCTCGCTGGAAAGATAATCATGCTCTTATAAAAACATGTATTGATTTTGATAAAAAGAATGTTAAAATTGAACCTTATGTTTTTGGATTATGGATTGGTGATGGAGATAAAGATACATGTAGATTTACCAATGAAGATAGTGAAGTAATTGATTATTTAAAAGAATATTCAAAAAATAATAATCTTGATTATTCGATTGCAGATACTAATTCTAATGCTAAAAGAATTACATTAGTAAAATGTGAAGATGCTTCGGATAATTGGTTTAGACAAGAACTTTTTAATATGGGAGTTCTTCATAATAAATATATTCCAAAAGAGTACATTTATACTGATAAACAAAGTAGATTAGAATTTTTAGCTGGTATTATTGACACTGATGGTTCTTATGATTCTAAAAAACATAATTTTGAAATAGCTCAAAAAGACCCTGCAATTGTTTATGATATTGTTTATATTTGTAGAAGTCTTGGATTGAAAACCACTGTTTCAGAAAAGATTATAAGAGGTGTTACTTATTATAGAATTTTTATTTTATCTGGTTGTCATTTAATTCCTACTAAAATAAATCGTAAAAAAGCAGAAAATTATATTTCATTACAAAAGAATGTATTGGAAACTCGATTTGATATTAAACCTATTGGTCGAGGTAGATATTATGGATTTGAAGTAGATGGTGATAATCTTGTATTATTAGAAGATTTTACTATTACTCATAACTGTCCTAATCTTCAAAAGGCGTTAGACGTTATGATGTCTAATAGTGAATCAGGTGCAATGAGAATTGGTACTATTCGTGTATATGGTACGGGTGGTACAAAAGGTGCTAACTGGGAAGCTTTTAGTAATTGTTTTTATAATCCCGGAAAGAATGATATGCTTCCTATGGAAAATATCTGGGATGCTAATAGTAGACATGCTGTTTGTGGTTTCTTTTTTCCGCAGATATGGGATTATGAACCTTTTATAGAAGATGGTAATTCTTTACTGTTTGCTTCTTGGAAGGATGATTATGATAAGAAACGTGGTGCAGAAAAAGAGAAAGATGCTGGTGAATATAATATTTATGTAGGCCAACGTGCTAACAGTCCTAATGAGGCATTTACGAACACACAAGAGAACATTTTTCACAGTCCGGAACTTACTAATCATATTAACGCTATTAAATATGATAAGTCTAATCATTTTTATGAAGATGGTTGGTATATACTTGATGATGGACGTGTTAGATTTGTTACTAAACAGGAATGTATTGAACGAGCTATATTTGGTTCCGATAGATTCCATGAGTATATAACTGATGTACCTCATAATTCAAAGACTGATATTCATGGTTGTATAAGAGAATTTTATTCTCCTATTCCAAATGATGGCAGTCTTTATTTTATTTCTTATGACCCATATCGTGTAGATAAAAATAAAGAAGAAGTTAGTACAAAAAATTCACTTGCAAGTTTTCAAGTGTGGATGCGTACTAACAGTAAAACTCCTTATATGGGTAAACGACTTGTTGCTTCTTATTGTGGTCGTCTTGATACTATGGAAGCTGTCGATAAACTTGTTCTTTATGCTTGTTTACGTTGGAATTGTAAAGTTCTTTATGAGGCTGGTACTGGTGAACTTGTTACTAATTTCAAGAAATGGGGTTATAGAGATAAGTTATTAAAAGACCCAAGTAGTTATATTAATCGTAGTGTTGATGGCCCTCGTATTACAGGTTATGGTATTGTCATTGGTGATGGCGATATTAAGTTGGAAGGTATGCGCATGGTGCGGGATTTCTTATACGAAATTGTCGGAAAAACGTCCGACGATACACCAATATATAGATTTAATCAAATTTATGATATAAGTTTCTTATTAGAGTTAGATAGATTTATATTTGGGCGTAATGCAGACCGATTAAGTTCGGCTATCGTTGCAATGTTTGAATTTCGTAAAGATTCCCTTTTACTTGAACGAGAAGCTAACTCGAAAAGTAAAACTAATAACACTGGTCGTAAAGTTAATAGATTCCTAAAATGAGTGAACGTGATTTAAGAGCAACTCCACTTGTTATGCCTGACCAGCGTGCAAGTACTGCTACAAAACAAACGAAAGCTTGGTACATTCCTAATTGTAATTATTGGATTAATCTTGCTATTGGTCAGAATGATAAAACTGTTACACAGAAATTTCTCGATGCTGCTAATGGTTTAGTAGACCCTAAGACTTATGAATATGTTCTTCGGAATTATATTGATAAGGTTGGTGAGAAAGCTGTAATGTATGGTGAGATACGTGATGTAGATTTTCTTACTCCTATTAAAGAACGATATATGGGAGAATTTATTAATATGTTCTCTAATTATCAAGTATTTAATAATGACCCTTCTGTAACTCTTGCTCGCAATAAAGTTCTTGCTGATAAAGTAATGGCTTATTGTAATCAAGAAATTATTAATCGTCTTAATGAAGCAGGATTTAATACTGGTCAAAAGACAATTAAGCAAGGTGAACTTAACGATATTATTGAGGAAGTTCTTAACGATTGGATTGATGATGTAACTATTACAACTCAAAAACGTCTTGAACTTATCAATACTATTGTTGAAGCGAAAGACAAGTATCAACAATGCTATTTCTATTGGTGGGCTTGTGAAGAGGTTTATACTTATCGAGAAGTTTATAAAGGTGATGTTTATCTTCAAGTAATATCTCCTCTCGAATATTATCGTATTGAAAGTGGTCAACGATATATCGAAGATGATGATGCAGGACTTCGTGTTTATCGAATGACTATTCCTCAAATTATTGATAGATTTCGTGATGAGCTTACAGATGCAGAAATGAATTATCTTAAAGATATTTATACTGTATCTCCTAAATATGATGCTCCTGATGGTATAGTTCAAATCTTCAATAAAACAGATTTTGCTGAACGTAAAGCTATCTTACATACTAACGCAGAAGCACTTCGTAGTGAAGCTCGATTATATGGTAAAGAAATTGATATTTATCATTATGTTTGGAAAACTGAAATTAAACAAGGTATTCTTAAACATCGAGATTTATTAGGAAATATCGTTGAAAGTGTTGTAGACGAGAATTATAAATTTGATGCTTCTGCTGGTGATATTGAAATTGAATGGGAATGGATAAATCAAGTTTGGGAAGGTTGGCGTATCGGTGGTTGTCATAGTGGTATTTATATTAAGCCTCGACCTATTGAAGTTCAACGTGAAAGGTTTAACAATTATAGTGATTGTAAATTACCTTATAATGGTATTGTAGGTTTACATAAAGATAATCTTCGTAATCCTATTCCTTTCCGTGTTTTACCTTATCTTGCTCTGTATCGTATTTATACTTTACAACAAGAACGTGCAGTAGCTAAGTTTAAGTCTTGGTTATTATTCCCTGAAAGTATTCTCGCTGATAGTAGCGATATGACTACCGAGGAACGTCTTGCTGTTGCGAATAAAGATAGTTTTTTACCGTTTGATGATTCTGATGCACAACCTAATGCTTTACAATCTATTCGAGAAGTAGCCACAAGTGCTATTACGAATTATATTCAAATGCTTGATAATCTTAAACAAGGTTTGAAAGCAGAAGCTTGGGAAGCAGCTAACATGAATAATGCTCGCTTTGGTGATGCCAAAGATTATGCTGGTAAGGCTGTTAATGAATTGAATTATTCTCAAGCAATGACCGGAAGTGTTTGGAGTCTTGAATGTTTTAATCTCTTCCGTGAACGTGATTATGTTGCAAATATTGATTATAGTAAGTTTGCTTGGATTGATGGTAAACGAGGTTCTTATGTAGACCCGACAACTAATAAAGTTGTTGTAGTTGATATTGATGGTTCTTCTGATTTTTCTGGTAATATTGGAATTTATATTCGTAATAATGCCGATGTTCAGAATAAGCTGAACATGATGAAAGAACTTGCATTTAGTGCAGGTCAGAATGACCAACTGGAAGTTGCTATTGAAGCTATTGAAAACAATAATATTACTTCTATTGCTAAGAATATTAAGAAAGCTATTCAAGCTCGTCGAGATTATGAACTTCAAATGCAACAAGTTCAACAACAAGCTCAAGCTGAAGTTGAACAAATTATTAGTCAGCGTGAAGCAGCTAAGCAAGAATTTGAAGCTCAACAAAATGCTCTTGATAGAAAACATGATGTTAATCTTGAGATTCTTAAACAAGAAGGTGAAAAAGAGATTTGGAATATGCGACTTAAAGTCGATACCAATGGAAATGGTAATATAGATAAAGATGAAGCTATGGCTGCTCAATCTGGTTACACTACTTCTGATGTTAATAGAATAAAGTTACAAAAAGAATTAAAGCAATGATGACCGAGAATTATCGACGGAGAGCAAGAGAACCTGCAAGATAATGCTACTATAATTATTGATAATATATTATATATGGTATATCTTTGTTCATGTAATAATATTCAACTATAAATAAATACTAATATGGCTGTTGAAAAAGTTGTTATACCTGATGATGAAACTCAGGAGCAAAAACAAGAACGTCTTCGTAAAGAATTAGAAGAACGTAAAGCTAAGGAAGCTAAAGAAGCTCAAGAAGCTGAAGAACGACGTAAAGCTGAAGAGGAAGCTGCTCGTAAAAAAGCTGAGGAAGAAGGTGAGAAGGGTGGTTCTACTGGTAATGGTGAAGAAGAAACTGAATCGGAACAAGTAGAAATTGATGGTACTCTTTACACACTTGATGATAACGGAAACGCCGTAGATGATAACGGTGAAATTAAGTTCACAAAAGAACAGATTGATGCAATGTCTGATGAAGAGCCTAATGAATTAGACGGTGATTATATCGAAGCTATTTCAAAGGCCAGTGGCATTGTTATTAAAGATGAGAAAGGTGAACCTGTTAAATTTGAACCTACGGTTGAAGGTTTTGCTAAACGTGAAGCTGCTGTAAAAGCTCTTGGTGAACGAGAGGGTTTTGCAAAAGGTTTTAACGAATTTTTAGCTAATAATCCTGATATTGCAGCTCTTGTTGAATATAAGAGTAAGTTCGGTACAATCGAAGGTTATTCGGCAAATGTAGATTATAGTAAGATTGAAATCAAAGATGATGATAACTTACTTGCTGATTTAATCTATAAAGCTGAAATTCAAAAAGGTACTTCTCCGGAACGTGCCAAACGAATTGTTGAGTTTGCAAAAGCAAATAACACTCTTAAAGATGATGCAACTGAAAGTCTTAATTGGTTGCGTAAAACTCAAGAGAGTGAGATTAAAGCAATTCATGAACGTGAGGCCAAAGAAATGCAGGCTGAACTTGAAAAAGAAATTAAATACTTTGGTGTTTCTTATGAAGATGACGGTACTGTCAAAGTTTATAATGCACCGGGTAGTCTTTATGATTTAATTGTTGTTAAAGGTCAGATTGGAGAATATGCTCTTCCGAAAGAAGGTCTGAGAATTAAGACAACTGGTGGTGAGAAACTTGTTTCTCGTCAAGAGTTATTTGATTATTTCTCTCGTCCTGTTCAAGAGATTAATGGAATGGTTTATAGTCAAGCACAGATTGATGAAATTAATCGTCTTTCTAATCCTGCTGAATTGGCTATGCGATTTATTATGAATCTTGACGGTGGAGTTGACCAACTGATTAAAGCTGAACTTGCTAAAAAAGAAGTTAAACGTCTTCGTTCATTAGCAAGTAAGACTGGTAAAAACAATGGTAATCCTAAGGTTCAAAAGACTGCAAAGGATGATAAAATTGTTTTACCTATTAAATAAAGCAAATGTTCTTGCCTTATAATAATAACTTAACCAAAAATCTAATTTACAATGCGTGAAATTGGAACTGTAAAATTTGACTCGAATCAATATACAGATGCTAATATGCTTCTGAATTTTGATTTGATTGACCCTGTTAAACTTAATCGTAATCTTACTTATCTTTGGGGTAAGGATAGTGACAAGTATCCTCTTCTTACTCTTACTGAGGGTCAGGGTGCTGTTACAACAAAAGTTAAGCTGAATGGTGGTGATACTCAATATACTTGGGAAATTGCTCCTCGTCAGCGTGTTACTTCTCGTCTGAAAAAGCTGGTATCTGATAAAAGTGCTATTCAGCCTTACGGAACTGTTGAGGTTGAAATGGAGGATAATTGGTTTATTTATCAGCACACGGCTATTGCTCCTTCGGGTATGCAATGGCGTATTCAGAATGAGGGTATTGCTACTTCGACTGGTGGATACGTTTATCGTTTTACCAATATGTCAGGTGCTCCTATCTCGGCTGATGCTGTTGCAAAAGACTTCATTAGTGGTGCTATTTGGGCATTAGGTGCTTCGACTATTCCGGGTAGCAAGTCTGACGGAAACCGCTCGAATAACCAGTCGTTCAGCAAGGCAACCAATCAGTATGGTTACTATCGTTTCTCGAAAGAGATTGCTGGTAACATGGGTAATAAGGTTGTTAATATTGCGTTTGATACTGCATCCGGTGGTGAGCGTAGTCTTTGGATGCCTTATGAGATGAAGATGTGGGAAATCATGCGACGCGAGATGCTCGAAGAGGACTTGTGGTTCTCGGAGTACAACCGCGATTCGAATGGTATTATCCACTTAAAGGATGAAAAGACTGGTGAGGCAATTCCTCGTGGTGCTGGTGTTCTTGATATTCTCAAGGCCGTTGGTAATTATGAAACGTATTCTGTTCTGACACTTAATCGTTTCGACCGTATCATCACTCGTATCTTTGACAATCGTATTGATTCTACCGTTGAGGAACTGGTTCTTTATTGCGGTAAAGGTTTCGCACGAATGTTCAATGATGCTATCTACTATGATGCTCGTCTGAAGAATTACTTTGTAACTCTTGGTGATAACGAGATTAAGAGCGATGGTGAGATGATGTCTTATGGTAAGTATTTTAACCGTTATAAGATGTTTAATGGTAAGATTCTTACTGTCAAGATTGTTGATATGTTCGACCACGGTATTCGTGCTCGTCGTGACCGTGAAGCCGGTAATATGTATCAAGGTCTGCCTATTACTTCTTATAGTGCTGTATTCCTTGACCATACTATGGGTTCAAATGGTGAGCGTAATATTAAGTTTGTTTGTGAAGAGGGTCGTGAGTATAAAGTAGGTGTCTATAAAGGTATGGCTGAACTGCCTGCTTCGTGGGGACTTGCAAGTGGTACTCAACTGTCGGATACGAAGGATATTGCTTCTTATGAAGTTCTTGGTTCGCAGGGTATCAATATTGATAATCCTACTACTTCGTTCTGGCTTGATTTAGCTCTGAACTAAACACCCAATTTGAGTAGTAATAATCGAAAGGTTATTACTACTCATTAACATATAAAAGATTGAATAACTTAAAATGTTAAAAATATGATTAAAGTTAATCGTTCAGTTCGTATTGAATGGAGGAACAATCCTTCTTCTTTTGAACTTCGGAATAAAGATGCTTTCAAAACTGACTTTCTTCGTCTTGGTTCTGCTATTCGTCCTGTTAATGAACTGCTGAGCCGTAGTGAAGAAATGCGAGTTCTTCTTCCTACTATTGTTGGTGTATCTCCTATTGATAGTTCTTGGCAAGAACGAATCACTACATACTTAAATGATTTTCTTCTTGAGATTCCTGTTCATGGCTTAGAGTTCGATACTTCTTACGTTTTAGATTTAGGTAATCCTGCTCTGAAAAATAATATCGACGAACTTATTGGTAAACTTAAAAAAGCTGATAAGATTAAGAATGAAACTGGTTCGGAACTTGAAGCTATTGTTCTGAAACGAATTAAGGAACTTGATGAAACGGAACTTTATAAGTATGTTACTTTTGTTAATATTCCCGATTATATTAGTTGGAGATATTGCCTTTTAAGTAGCAAAGTTGCTAATAAGGTTGAAGACATTAATAAGAGCGTCAATATTCAATTTTATCTTACTTCGGATAGTGAGCGTAAAGCACTCAAAGCTGCTCGAACGAAACTTCGCACTGATGCTCTCAAGAAATATACAGAACTTATTAATAATCCGAATAGCGCACTTATCGACAATGTTGTTGTATCGACAGGTAGCGTAGGTGATTATTCGGAATTTATGGCAATGACTGCCGATGATAAGCAATCTGTTCTTCTTGAACTTATTGACAGTGACCCGCAGAAGTTTATTAGTATTGTTGATGATAAACATCTGGGAATGAAAGCCAAGATTACTATTTATCTTTGGATGAATATTATTCGACAACTTCCGAATAGTTCTATCATTGTCGATGCTTCTAATCCGGAAAATGTTATTGGTAATAATATTAATGATGCTATCTCGTATTTCTCGAATGATAACAACAAAGGTATTGTTGCCGAGTGGAATGCGAAGTATCGTAGTTTGAAAGGTTAGTCATGTATGAAACGGTAAAAGAGTTACACATCGAAATAGAGCAACGAATACAGCAGATAACATCTAATAGACATCGGAGTATTGCTCCTCAGTTTATTGATATGATGCTGAATCGAGCTGCCGTTAAATATATACAAACTAAATCAAATAGGAAAACTAATTATAAAGGCGAAGGTCTTGAAGATAGTAAAAAACGTGTAGATGATATTCAATCATTAAAGCGTGAAACACCGTGGCTTAAACTTAAACGTGATAAGCAAGATGCGGATTATCCAAATAGAGCTTTCGTTATTCTTCCGGGTGATTATCTAAAACTTATTTCTTCTACTTCTCGATTAACTTATGGTAAAGCTCGACTTGTTGAGAATTTACATGAGGTTTATCCTGATGATGAAGTTAAGAATTTATATTATCATCTAATTGATTTGTCTAAAATTACCTTAACTGGTGATGAATTTAATGGACAAATTATTGTTAATGGGAATGAGATTGATATTTCAGATATTCTTTCTCTTTATGATAGTGATTCAGATAAGATTGATTTGTATGAAATCGCAGGTTTGACTTGTGATAGATTACGTCAAGCTCTTTCTAATGAATATAATGTTTATTGGGAGAATCTGATTGGTCGTTATTATAAAGATTGTATTATTATTACTTCTAATGCAAAAGATGAAATTGCATTGAAAGTTAATGATATAGACATTCCTGTTATTACTTATAATACTACTTATGACGAGTTCGTAAATGTAGGAAATAAGTTTTCTGAAAATGATTTAATTGCTACCGAAAATATTCGAGCTACTCTAAACAACTTCTATGGTAATAAAAATAGACATCTTAATCCAATAAGTGAACTTGTTGATGATAGGCTGTTTGTTTATTATGGTGATGATTTTTGTGTTGATGCGGTTAAAATTTCATATATTAAGAAGCCACGTCTTTTTAATATTGATATTAACCAAATGTCAGATATGGAAGTTACACCTGATTTCATAGATAGTGTAGTTAGCGATATTCTTCTTGTTCTTAAAGATGACAGTTTTAGTGCTGTTAAACAACAATCAAATTTAGAATAGAAAATGAAAAGTGTAATTGTCGCAAATGATTTTCTGACAACACTTGCTAATAATGATGTTAGCAAGCTGACTCGCGGACAAGCTGTTCTTCTTAATTCGGCTGGTAAAGTCGTTGCAGCTGCTTCGGATGTCAAGGATGACGAAATGTTGCAATTTGTTCTTGGTCTTGGTGATGGCAAGGTTAAACGCGGCGTTTGGATTAATCCTAAGTGGTCGAAGCAACATAAGGAAAAGTATCTTGCTCCTGCTGGTAAAACGTATAAGTTTACGAATCTCGTAGCTAATCGTGGTATTGGTTATCAAGGTTTCGATGCTGAGGTTATCATCTCGTGCAAGCCTATTAATTCTTTTGGTGGTTATCCTCTGGAAGTTTACAATGCCAGCGTAACTATCAACGGAATTGACGAAGCAAGTGCTGATATTATTGCTCGTTTGAAAGTTGAAGTTGAAAAGACTTTAACTAAGATTAATGCTCGTTTTGGTGCTGATAGCATTACGATTGATGATTTTACCGAAGCAAGTGTTACGTTTACTGGCGCCGCAGGTTTTGAGTATTATGTGACGTTTGATGGTATTCTTCGTGCTACACTTGAAGAGGGTACTGAGAATCAAACTCCGGTTGGTACTTATGACCAAGTTGCTAAACTTGAAAAAGAAGCAGATGTTGCCGGTGTAGGTTATAATCCTAATTTCAAGGAATATGACCGTGTTTATGGTGATATTTTTACAGCTACCGAGGGTGTTATGTATGACACTTATGTAATTACTTCTCGTGCTGATTTCACACATCCCTTTAATTTACATACAGAGGGTTTACAGGTTACTCAATTTATTGCTATTGACAATACTAAAACTTCTGCAATTACTGCACTTGAAGGGGTATTAGCACTCATTAAGTAAGAAATTGATTTGTTAAAAATGTAACCACAAGGATAACTCCTAATACTATTAATTGTGGTGTTAGGAGTTATTCTCTTAATGATGCTAATGTTATGTGACAAGTGGGCGTGCAACCTCCTGCCCCACCGGGGAGCGAGGCCGCAGGCCGAGCCGTACAAGTTGCACCATTATTATTATTAATCGTCATATAACAATAAATACGATTAGTATTATGATAAAGAAAATATGGAATAAAATAACTACTTTTTTAAGTGGTTATTATTCAGAACATAAAGACGATATTATTATTGGTTTCGTCATTGCTACTGTCGTAGGTATTTTATTTAAGGCTACTGTTGCTACTTGGTTTATGAGTTTATGGATTACATTAGCTTATCAAATCATTACTTGTGGTATTCAAGCTGCAAGAAAGAAAGCAATAACTGGTCTTAAAATTCATCCTATTATTATTAACTTTGTAGTTGGAGTATTTATTTCGTTATTGTTCTTGGTATGGCAGTAATTAATCTTCGAAATGTTGTAGCGCTCGGTGTGCTTGAAGATGGTGTATATCCGAGTGTTTATAATGGCCAAACCGGAGAATATATTGGTACAGTAGATGGTGAAGGTGCTGGTGTTAAAACAGTTCCTACATTATATATGTACTATCGAAAGAACGGCCACCTATATTTATATAGGACAAAAGAGAGGATTGAAATAGACTTAACTAATGTAACTGCTTACGATAATAGTGCTCTATTTAAGCTAACTGAAAAATCTGATATTAGTTCTGCAAAAATTACTGAGTTTGAATCTCGAAATATTGATGTAGGACATTATGAATATAAAGTTCCGTGGGTTAAATCAACTCAACAATATCTTTATATACTTGTACCGATTGTTCGTTCTATACATACAATTACAGTACAAGGTATCATAAGTAATCAGATATTTACTCTTACTGGTATTTATGTTCATGAAGGTAAATCTTGGTGGATTTATCGGACGAATGTAAAGACCAATTTCGATTTTAATGATGCTGTTAATGAGATTCTTGATGTTCAAGTATATGTTCGTGAGCTTACAGCTGAGGACTTAAATCCTGTTGAACAACTTACAAAACTTTTATTTGAACATATTAATAATAAGTTTAATCCTCATGAGGTAACAAAAGAACAAGTTGGTCTTGGCAATGTTGATAACACTGCCGATATGGATAAACCTGTATCTCGACCTCAAAAAGAGTACATTGATGCTCTTGAAAATAGGGTTAAAGGTTGGTTCAAACAGTTGAATGTTTGGATTAACAATCATGTTACAGAAGTTAATAAAAAGTTTCAAGATGTTTGGGCTGCTATAAACAAGAAACTTGATAAAGAAGATTACGAGAATGACAAAGATAATTTCAATGCTCATATTCGTAATTATGATAATCCTCATAGAGTTACTGCCGCACAAGTTGGTTTACCAACAGCCGCAAGTGATATTGAGAAATTAAAACAAAAAGCTCAAGAACTTCAAGGTTTGCTTATTAATAAGCAAAATAAAACTTCTGAAGAACTTGTTACTGATAATAAACGTATTGTAGATGCTATTAATGAGATTTATGGTATTGTTGTAGAACACAATAATCATGTTCGTAGCAACAGTATTAATCAAATTGAAGTTACAAGCGAAATTCCTACTACGTTTGAAGATGGTACACTTTGGATTCGTATTCCTCGAAATGAAGAAGATTATATAACAATTAAGATTGAAGCTGTTCCGGTTGATTCTATTATACGAATGATTAATTCGGAAGGTAAAGAATCGGTAGGTATTGGCAGTGCAAGTCTTGAATGTTTAATTCAAAGTCGTTTACATTATATTGTAGAAAAAGAGAATTACATTACAAAAGATGTTTATGTCGATGTAGGTGTTGAAGATACGACAATTAACGTTGTTCTTACACCTAAGACTAAAAAGACATTAACTGTAAATGCAACTCCTGATAATGCTTTAATTATATTTACTGATAAACCTTCTAATGTAGTTATTGCTCAAGGTACTGGTACTCTTACATATGAAACTTATGACCCGCGTGATATTTTAATTCAAGTTGGTGCAAGTGGATATGAAACTTATGAAGAGCGTATTACGTTGGATGAGAATATAATTCGTAATATTACTCTTACAGCTTTACCAGTTGAACAAGGTGCTGTAAGTATTACGGTGGTCGATAGCGAAACAAAGGCCAAAATAGCCGCATACGTCTATGATAAGGACACGGGTGGTATATTAGGTCAAGTAACAAAAGATACGCCGCTACAACTCACCGGAGATGTCAATACGAGCCGAATTTTGAGGTTTGTTTCGTCGGGTTATATAGAGGTTGAACAACTGGTAACTTATGCAATTCCTACCGCAGAAGTTACTGTTGAAATGGATAAAGTTCCAGTTCAATCTGGTACTATCTATGCAACTGCTGTAAATACTGAATCTACTGCTTTAGACGGTGTTACATTTGAGTATAAGCTCAGTACTGAAAGCGATTGGAAACCTCTTAATAATGATGAATCGACTACTGGTAAATCTGAGGTTGTTACAGCTCCATTTGGAACAAGTGTTGATTTCCGAGCTTCTAAAACTGGTTATATAACCAATACTGGAACTGGTGTTATTACTAATAGTGAATCGAGTGTTACTATTGTACTTGAAGAGGTTCCGCCTGAACCTACTACTAAACAATATTATATTCATGCTGTAACCGAAGAATCTGTTAATATCATAACCGATGTTCATGGTTATTTATGGAATAATAATAATTGGGTTGAACAAACTTTGCAAGGTGGAGCAATGGGATTTACTTATAATGGTGAACCCGGAACTTCTATTCGTGTTAAGTTTACTGCTACCGGATACAACGATACTGAAAAAGATATTGTTTTAGAAGATGGTAGTACAGAACCGATTGATGTTAAAGTCGTAATGACAGAGGAAACTCCTCCTCAACCTACAACTAAGGAATATTTTGTATTCGCTGTTACTGAAAAGAAAGCACCAGTTGAAACAGTTACTGCTGCTTCTGTATTAGTTGATGGTGAATGGATGCCTCAAGATTTACGAACTGTTGTAGCAAGTATCGGATTTAACTATACTGCTATACCGGGAACTGTTATTAAAGTCAAATTTGTTGCTACTGGATTTATTACTGAAGAAAATGATGTTACTCTTCAAACTGAAAGTGATGAATCTTTAATTATACCTGTTACTCTTCGTTTTGAGGACGGTATTGATTATATGCAAATCGAAGGTGACGGTATTAAACATCCTATATTTAGGGTTGGTAATGTCGAATCTAATTAACGGTTTAATGATATGAAAGAATCAGTAATTCGCAAAGTATTTTGTGCCTTAAACTGGCCTCCGAAAACTGGTGCTTTTCAGAAGTTAATTACTTTTGTAGTTGAAGGTTTAGCCACTAAGGCTGAATCTTCAACTGTTCAACAATTACAAACAAAAGTAGAAACTCTTGAAAGTACTGTTAATATATTACAAGAAACTGTTACTACTTTAAGTGGTAAAGTAAGTACATTAGAGAGTAATTATACTTCTTTGGAAAGTCGTGTGACTGCTCTTGAAACACCACAAAGTTAATAAAATTCTACAACTATGGCACAACTTAATCTTCTTGAACGAGCTACGGAAGCTGTCGTAATGCTCAATGGTAATCGTCGGCAGGTTCTTGATATGTGGCTTAATGGTAAAAAAGTTTGGCCAATGGATGAACCTGTTGTAGAATTAGCTGTTGATAAAACTCTTGTTATTCTAAATAAAGATAATAATTATCATGATACCATAGCTGTTTTCGCAAGTGATACAGCTGAATGGGAATTTGGTAATTAGTTTGTTATTATAGTTAATCAACCAAAAAAAAAAACAATGGCAACTATTCCGAGTTATTTATCTTGGGTTCCTAAAACTGGTACTGGAAATGCACAGATTAAGATTAATTCTACGAATCCTTATACTGGTCGTACAGATAGAAGCACTGCAATTTCCGGTAAGATTGTCGGAAAGACTAACACAGTTAGAGTCATAGTTACTGAAAAGGCTGCTGACGAATTTATCACTCCCGATGGTTTAACTATTAATGTTGCTAAAGGTGGTGAAACAATTCATGTAACTGGTAAGTCTAACTCGAAACTTCTTACGTTTACATGGAAAACTAACTTCGGTATTGCAAATGTAACATCATTTAAGGTTAATAGTAGTACAACAGCTACATCTGGTACTGCTATTGCTGGTGACCCCGGTGCTACTGGAGCATATACTTATGGTGTTACTGTTGTTGTACCGAAGAATGAAACTATTAAAGCTCGTTCTGCAACTCTTGAAATCAAGGGTGAAGGTGCGAGTGTTGTTAAAACTATTACTATTACTCAGGCTCTTGGTGACAGCTATCTGTATCTCAATTCGCAGGGTACAACTACTGCAACTGTTACTATTCCGAAGGGTGGTGGTGAGCAGACTCTGAAGATTCTGTCGAATGACGAATGGACGTTCGAACCTGCTGAATAAATTAATTAATCATTTATGAGTGTTATCACTAATAAATGGAATGACGGGAGTGGAGATTCAATTAGTATTGAATCTCCCTCTTTTCAAGGAAATCAGACTGCTAAAATTTCATCACCTGTTCAAAAAGGTACTTCTAAAAGAAGTATGAAGTTTATTGGAAAGTGTAAAAAAGATTCCAGTAAACAAGTTATTCTTACTGTTGAACAAGAAGCATCAACTTATACATATGATTTAACGTTAAATAGTGATAATACTGAAATTGCCGCAAAAGGTGGAACTGCAAATATTACAGCTGTACTTAAAACATATCGTAATGGTAATTTAGTTAGTACAGATAATGTTACACCAGTTCTATCAGGAAGTGCTACTGGATTTTCTATATCTGGTACTAAGGTTACTGCAAGCAATCGAACTACAACTGTTGGTAGTAGGAGAAGTATTGTTGTAACTGGTAAATATTCAAATACATTTGATGGTCAAACAGTATCATCAACTATTACTATTTATCAAAAAGCCAATGAGGCTTCTTATAGTGTTTTAACAGGTGGTTCTGTTTCAGCATCTGATATTCCTGCAAGTGGTGGAACTTCTTCGACCAGTATTTCTAATATGTCGCAAACAATTAGTTATACATCTGGTTCGACTCGTGCTGGTACAGTTACCTACTCAAAAACAAATGAAATTACAGTTTCTTCTCTTGGAACCACAGTTAAGGCAAGAACTAAGGTTGGACAAGTTACTGTAACTTATACTGGTGAAGGTAGTGTAACTGCCAAGAAAACTGTTGATATTTATCAAGCTGAAAATAAAGTAACTAATAGTAATTACAATCCTCGAATTACTTCTTACGGAACTCCTACTATAAGTATCGGTAGTGGTTTGACAGCAGCTGGTGGTTCTGCGAGTATAAGTGCTTCTGTTACTAATACTGAAACTTATAATGCTTTGTATAGTTCAGGTGCTACTGGCCCGAATCAAACACGAAGTGTTGGTGGTAGTTTATCAATTTCTATGACTGCTAATGGTAATAGTAGATTCAGTTTATCTGGAAATACGATTACCCATAGTAGTATGGGAACTAATGAAACTACTGATACTATTACTATAAAAGCTGTAAATGACGGAGATAGTTCTAAATCAGCTACGGCTTCTAAGAGTATAACAAACAGTAAAACTGTTAAATCTACTTCTGGTGGTATTTATACATATGGTGATGTAATAGCTGGTACAGTAATAAATGGTATTATTCCTGCAAGTGGTGGTTCTGCTACTGCTACTGCTGGAAATGGAACTCAAAGTTGGAATAAATCTGCTAAGATTACTACTTATCAATATACATCTGGTGCTACAAAAGATGCTACTACTGAAAATGCTTCGAGTGGAACAAATAATGTTGCTCCGAGTGTAGCTTCTATTACTGCTACCGCTTCTTCAAAAGGTATAATTGTTTCAAATCAAACTACTGTAAAGAGTCAAATCGTTACATGGTCTGCTAATGGTAAATCTGCCAGTGGGACTATGTATATTTATCAAGAAGCGAATGCTGTTGTAAGTACTGTTAAAACAGTGGATATACGATTAGCATCTGGTGCTGGTTCATCACGAGAGAATCCTCTTTCTGCATCTGGTGGTAAAATTCAGTATGCTGCTGATGGTAATACACGAACAACTTATACTTCAAAAGAGTATAAGGATGAAGGCTTTACTCCTACTATTAGTGGATCGGCGGATGGGTTCACAGTAGATCAACCGAGTAGTGCTGTTTGGTATATTACTGCTGCTAATCGAGGAATTGTTGTTGGAGATATTCGTTCTATTATAGTGACAGCTTCTACATCTGGTGCTACTTCGAAATCAGTAGTTGTTTATCAAGAAGCGAATGCTATTAAATCTTATAATTATGGTTCTTGGAATATTAGTATTTCTGCTAATCCTACTTCTCTTCCAGCAACCGGTGGTACTTCTACAATCACTTCGCGTTGTACTCGTTCTAAAATTCCTGTTTATACGTCAGGTGCAACTGGAACTGTAACGAGTGAAAGTGCAACTCCTATATTAGCTTTAACAACTAATCCGGGAGGTTTTACATTAAGTGGTAATAAATTAACAGCAGCTAATAATCCTATTGGAGCAAAAACTGCTACTGTAACTGCAAGTTATTCTGGTGCTACTTCTAAGTCAGTTAGTGTTACACAAGCAGCTGGCCCGGATGGTATTGGTTATATGCAGATTCAAGGTAATGGTATTGACCACTATATTTTCCAAGTTGGTCGTACACCAAATACTCATTCTAATGATGTTCAAACTTTATCAGAAGAACCTGTTGAAGTTGCAACAGAAACTAAATCTGAAAGTTTGTTTGCTAAAATTAAACGTATTGTTACTAATCTTAATTAATCAAATATGACACTAGCTCAAATCAAAGCACTATTTAAAACTGGTGCTATTCCGACTCAAAGTGATTTTAAAAATCTTATAGATAAAATTCCTAATGACGAAGGAGGGGAGGGGATATTGATTTAAGTAATCCTGCTAAACCTTATTTAAATGGTATTAGAATTATTATTGATGGTAGTGAAGCTTGTACTTATATAGCTATTATTGCTACAAAGGATATCGATGCAGAACAGTTCACTATACCCGTAGCTTTTAGAAGTTATACAACAGATGTAGGTGATGAAGCTTTATTATTTCAAGCATCTTATGGTGATCAAACGGAACAATTTGTACTTAGTGATATTAATGATTCTAATATACTTAAAGAAATACTTGAAGGTCGTAATTGGGCTTCTATACCATTAAAAGAACCAAAAGTTCTCGAACCTTATATTGTTAGTATTAATAATGAACAATACTATGTTATTAATCGTGTTTATCAAAATCAAATAATTTGTTGTACCACTATTCAACTATTAAATAGTAAATCTCCAACTTTATATATAGTTAAAGCCTGGGATTTATTAACACAAGTTGATTGGAATAAACTTAAAAACGCTATTGTAAATAATACGATTAGTTCTGATAATAGTCCTTTAACAAATTTTTTAACTAATAGATGTAAACAAGTTTAACCATGTCGATTAATTAATTGTGTTAATCGGCATTAATACAATTAAACTATGACACCTAAAAGTCAGCTTAAACAATATTTTGAAACAGGTAAAATACCTACACAAGCTCAATTTGGTGAGTTAATTAATTCTTTTATAAATATTCCTTCTCGAAGTACTGAGAATCGTGGTAATCAAAATTTATTTTTTGGTAATGGAGAAGAGAATCCTTATATTCAAGGTGTTAGAATTGTAAGTAAAATCGTTAGTACTAAAGTTATTAATATGTTTATTTTTTCTAAACATAATAATAATGCTTCTTCATTCCCTTTATTTATTCTTAATAGAACAAGTACAAAAACTACAATTTTAAATGATGTACAAGCAACAGTGAAATATTGTATTCCTAATAAATTAAATGTTGATAAGTTCGTTAAGCGTGGTTTAGATTGTGATAATTCTACTGATGATGAAATTATAGCAGAGGTTAGTAATTGGGAATTTAAACCATTTGAAAAAGAAGTAAAGAAATCTTCCATTGTAACAATTATATATACTAAGACTGATGGTAGCACGTTTGTATGTAATTGCATTATGGGTATGGAGGGTGCTAATTCTATAGTACCAATTTGTATTCATACTCTTGGTAAATTAAAAGGTGTGATATATGATGATTATTTCGGTGCTATGTCTATTTTACAACAAACTGTTTATAATAATACAACAGTAAAATCTGAATGGGAAAAGATAATGGAGTTACAAGGTTATGAAGATGGTT
>OGPN01000662.1_pt1 | contig 24590 bp, 14 predicted proteins | sample 1552941 | NCBI WGS metagenome assembly OGPN01 (sample SAMEA2580220, study PRJEB22360) | human gut metagenome | biome: human gut; feature: human-associated habitat; material: faeces | place: Denmark | collected 2008/2010
ATAATCTTTATTGCTTTTATTGTTATTAATTGATTTGACTTATAACATCAGAAACAACGTTTTGTTTTTTGTTTCTGATGCAAAGATAAAGGCAGAAACCCCGCCTTTGCAAAAAAAGCCCAATCGAATATTTCTATGCGGTGATAGATGAAATTAATAAAAGCATTTTATACCTTTGCATGCATAAACAAAAAAACTGGAAAATATATACGATTATGGAACATCCTCTTGACCAATTCTTATATTGCCCTAAATGTGGTTCCTCTCATTTTGAGATTAACAACGAGAAATCTAAAAAATGTGCAGATTGCGGCTTTGTCTATTATTTCAATCCTTCTGCCGCCACAGTAGCACTCATCTTGAATGAGAAAAATGAACTGCTTGTCTGCCGGCGTGCTAAAGAGCCGGCAAAGGGAACTCTCGACCTTCCCGGAGGATTTATCGATATGAACGAGACAGGTGAAGAAGGCGTAGCCCGTGAAGTGCTGGAAGAAACCGGATTGAAGGTAAAAAAAGCTATTTACCAGTTTTCACTTCCCAATATTTATGTCTATTCAGGTTTTCCTGTACACACACTTGATATGTTTTTTCTCTGCATCGTAGAAGACATGAGCCATTTCTCCGCCATGGATGATGTAGCAGATTCTTTCTTCCTACCTCTCTCCGAGATTCATCCGGAAGATTTTGGGTTGGATTCTATCCGTCGCGGACTTAGCTTGTTTCTAGCTCAATGCCGCTAAGATAATCTCATCAGCCTGATAGATTGAGAGTATTTCATCTATAGTTATGTCCCATTTTTAAGATATTCCTCCAAAACATCAGATAAAAAAATAATGATCTGGAGAATAAAATGCATAAAAACATGCAACTGTATGCAAAATCACAGGCTAATACCGTATAAATTCAAGTCGAATATGCATCTTTTCCTATCAAGAAAAGATTCGTTGGTTTAAAACCAAGGAGTTCTTCCCCACCGAGGAACGCTTCCTTTCTCACCGACGAAGCAGCTTTTGCTCGGTGAGGAAGACAAATAAGGGAAAATTAAGACCGTTTTTCTTCTATTTCATCACAAATATCGAAAAGGCAACAAACAACAAAATGCCAGTTTCTAACCACATTTCAGTTTACACAACAAGTGAAAAAGAAGAAAAGCATTACAATTTAATCGACAAACATCTCCTATAACAAAAAGAAAGAATTTCGCACCTACAAATCTCTGCGTTTTTTTATATTTCTCAATCCCTCTCCCAGTAATTACGCCTTTTATTCTCGTTTAAATATTCCTTTTCTTAAGATGGGCCATTTTTCAGTAGCCAATTGATGTATTTGTAAAATAGAAGTTCATCTCAACCAAATAGATCAAAGTAATTTATCACATAATCTTAAACAATCATATTATATTACTATAAATGAACAAAATACAACATATTGTGTTATCTTTGTAACCACCATTAATTTAATGGCCATTAAATTAACCGCCATTAAGATAGCAATAATATGAAGTTCTACGACCGAAAGAAAGAAATGGCGATACTGTATGCAGCTAAAAAGCAATCACAAACGAGCGCTTGCTTTACTGTAATGACCGGACGCCGACGAATCGGAAAAACAGCTCTACTCTTAGAGTCTGTCAAAGACACCCGATTCGTATATATATTTGTAGCAAGAAAGAGTGAAGTCCTGCTTTGCGCACAATATCAACCTGTCATTCAGGAAACGCTTGGCATTCGTATCTATGGAGAAATCAGAGAGTTCGCACAGCTCTTTGAACTGCTGATGCAACATTCCCAAAAGGAAAATTTCACATTAATCATTGACGAATTTCAAGAATTTCTCTATATCAATCCGTCTATCGTCAGTGACATACAACGTATTTGGGACCAATATCACGCGACTTCCAAAATCAATTTCATTGTATGCGGTTCCGTTTATTCAATGATGAAAAGAATATTCGAAGACCGCAAGGAGCCACTATACGGACGCCTTACCGCCCGAATTGCTCTGCATCCATTCACCACCACCGTTATCAAAGAGATTCTAGCAGACCATGCCCCCCAATTCACATCGGAAGATTTGCTTTGTTTGTATTTGCTGACAGGTGGAGTAGCCAAATACATCACCCTATTGATGGAAGCGAAAGCATTTAATAAAACTGCCATGATAAATTATGCGCTTTCCGAAGGCTCACCATTTCTGACAGAAGGCAAAGACATGTTGATTTCCGAGTTCGGGAAAGACTATGCCAATTATTTTTCTATCCTATCTCTCATTGCAGAAGGAAAAACAACACAACGAGAGATTGATTCCATCATCAATAAAAACACCGGTTCCTATTTAGCCAACCTTGAGGATGAATATTCATTAATCAAAAAAGTGAAACCGATGTTCGCTAAACCTAATAGTCGTGCTACCCGTTATTGCCTGCAAGACAATTTTCTACGATTCTGGTTTCGCTTTATTTTCTCAAACAACGCAGTACTGGAAATGGGGAAAAACCATTTACTGATAGAATATGTAGAAAAAAACTATGAACAATACAGTGGCCTATTGTTAGAAAAATATTTCCGTGAACTTATCGCTGAAGAAGAGGAAGTTACCGACGTAGGTAACTATTGGGACAAAAACGGAGAAAATGAAATAGACCTGATTGCCCTCAACCGGTTTAACAAAACAGCACTTATCGGAGAAGTAAAAAGAAATCCGAGAAAAATAAGTATCCCGGCATTGGAAAAGAAAGGAGAAACTTTACATAAAGAATTAAATGATTATAAAATAACTTTCAAAGGATTCTCATTGAAAGATATGTAGTACTTTTGCATAAACACCCGATTATGAAAAAAGAAATTACTAGACTCATTTGTGCGGCTATCTGCTGCACGCCCATTATAGGATTTGCCCAGACAGGTGATAAGTTCACTTCGACTGACAACCTTTATAAAGAAGGAAAAGAACTTTTCCAGGAAAAGAATTATGCAGCTGCTCTGCCGGCATTGAAAGCATTTGTAAAACAAAAGCCTGCAGCCAGCCTTCTTCAGGACGCAGAGTATATGCTAGTCAGTTCGGCTTACGAACTGAAAGACAAAAACCGCATCGAACTCCTCCGCAAATATCTCGACCGTTATCCTGATACTCCATACGCTAACCGCATTTATGCGCTGTTAGCCTCCTGCTATTTCTACGAAGGAAAATATGATGAAGCACTGGCACTCTTCAACTCTGCCGACCTCGATTTGTTAGGTAATGAAGAACGGGACGACTGCACCTACCAACTGGCTACCTGTTATCTGAAAACCGATAACCTACGAGAAGCAGCCATCTGGTTTGAAACTTTGCGTGCCAACAGCCCCAAATACGCCAAAGATTGTGATTACTATCTTTCCTACATCCGCTATACACAAAAGCGTTATACTGAAGCGTTGAAAGGCTTCCTCCCCTTACAGGACGACTCAAAATACAAAGCACTCGTCCCTTATTATATAGCCGAAATTTATACGCAGCTCAAAAACTATGATAAGGCACAAATTGTAGCACAAAACTACCTGTCAGCCTACCCGAATAACGAGCACGCAGCAGAAATGTACCGTATTCTGGGAGATGCCTATTACCATTTCGGACAATATCACCAAGCCGTAGAAGCATTCAACAATTACTTGAATAAGGATCACTCGGCTCCCCGCCGGAATGCCCTTTATATGCTGGGACTCTCCTACTACCAAACAAAAGTATACTCCAAAGCAGCCGAAACATTAGGTAAGGTGACAACTGACAACGATGCCCTTACCCAAAATGCATATCTTCACATGGGACTCTCTTATCTGCAACTGGCAGAGAAAAACAAAGCACGCATGGCTTTTGAACAGGCAGCCGCCTCCAATGCTAATATGCAAATCAAGGAACAGGCAGCTTACAATTACGCTCTTTGCCTGCACGAGACTTCTTTCTCCGCTTTCGGTGAATCAGTTACTGCCTTCGAGAAATTCCTGAATGAATTTCCGACTTCTCCTTATGCTGAAAAAGTCAGCAGCTACCTGGTAGAAGTTTACATGAATACACGTAGCTACGATGCAGCTTTGAAATCAATCGACCGGATTGCCAAACCAAGCGCGCAAATATTGGAAGCCAAACAAAAGATACTGTTCCAATTAGGAACTCAATCTTTCGCTAACGCCGACTTCGAACAAGCTCTGAAATATCTGAACCAATCCATTGCCATCGGACAATACAATCGTCAAACCAAGGCAGACGCTTACTATTGGTGCGGAGAATCCTATTACCGTCTAAACCGAATGGTAGAAGCCGCACGTGATTTTAATGCTTATCTGCAACTCACCACCCAACCCAATAACGAAATGTATGCGCTTGCCAATTATAACTTAGGATATATCGCTTTCCACCGGAAAGACTATACGCAAGCAAGCAATTACTTCCAAAAATACATTCAACTGGAGAAAGGTGAAAATGCAACTGCACTTGCCGATGCATACAATCGTATTGGTGACTGCCACCTGCATGTACGTAACTTTGAAGAAGCCAAACAGTATTATTCGCAAGCCGAACAGATGAATACTTCTTCCGGAGACTATTCTTTCTATCAGCTGGCTCTTGTATCCGGTCTGCAGAAAGACTATACCGGTAAGATCACCTTGCTGAACCGTCTGGTAGGAAAGTACCCTGCTTCTCCTTATGCCGTAAACGCTATTTACGAGAAAGGGCGTTCCTATGTTTTGATGGACAACAACAACCAAGCCATTACTTCTTTCAAAGAATTGCTTACTAAATATCCTGAAAGTCCGGTCAGCCGGAAAGCTGCCGCCGAAATCGGATTATTATATTACCAAAAAGGAGATTACAACCAAGCAATCGAAGCCTACAAACAGGTTATTGAAAAATATCCGGGCAGTGAAGAAGCACGTCTTGCCATGCGTGATTTGAAATCTATTTATGTAGACCTCAACCGCATCGACGAATTTGCTGCTTTAGCAAATGCTATGCCAGGACACATCCGTTTCGATGCTAACGAACAAGACTCGCTTACGTATGCCGCCGCAGAAAAGATTTATGCACGAGGCAGAATGGAAGAAGCCAAAACAAGCCTCAACAAATACCTGCAAACTTTCCCGGAAGGAGCCTTCAGCCTGAACGCACATTATTATCTCTGCCTGATCGGAAACGAGCAGAAGAATTATGATATGATTCTTCTCCATTCCGGTAAGTTGTTGGAATATCCAAACAATCCGTTTGCAGAAGAAGCACTGATCTTGCGTGCTGAAGTGCAATTCAACCAGCAAAATATGGCTGAAGCATTGGCTAGCTACAAAATGCTGAAAGAAAAAGCAACCAACGTAGAGCGCCGCCAACTTGCTGAAACGGGTATTCTGCGTTGCGCCTTCCTATTGCGAGATGACATAGAAACCATCCATGCAGCTACCGACTTGCTTGCAGAGGCCAAACTTAGTCCGGAGCTAAGAAATGAAGCTCTTTATTACCGTGCTAAAGCCTATACCAAGCAAAAGGCTGACAAGAAAGCAATGGAAGACTATCGTGAACTGGCCAAAGACACACGTAACTCTTACGGTGCCGAAGCTAAATATCAGGTTGCACAATCCCTCTACGACGCAAAAGAATATGCCGCTGCAGAGAAAGAGTTGCTCAACTATATAGAACAGAGTACGCCACATGCTTATTGGCTAGCGCGCAGTTTTATCCTTCTATCCGACGTTTATCACGCTACAGGTAAAGACCTGGACGCACGCCAATATCTGCTAAGTCTGCAACAAAATTATCAAGGGAATGACGATATTGAAAGCATGATTGAAAGCAGACTTAGTAAACTGAAAGTTGAGAATTGAGAATAAAAAAATAGAAAAGTATGAAACGATCTCATTATATAATAGGAGGACTCGCATTGGCTATGTCAATGCCATCCAGCCTTCAAGCCCAAACCACCCAACCGAAGGATACCACAATGACCCGCACGGTCGTTGTGGAACAAGAATATAACCCGGACATTATGGACGCCTCGAAAGTAAACGTCCTGCCTAAAGTAGAAGAACCGACAGTAAGCAAGAAAGAAGTAGAGTATGCTACAACATTCTTTCCGGCCACTTCCGTTCCGGCAGGCCTGATGCGCCCCTATACCGGAAAAGAAGTTCAACCCGGCACTACCCCGGGATATGTACGTGCCGGATATGGTAATTATGGCAATTTGGATATTCTTGCCAATTATCTATTCCGTCTGTCAAAAAAAGATAGGCTGAATGTTCGTTTCCAAATGGATGGAATGGATGGTAAGTTAACTCTTCCTTTCACAAATGGAGAGAAATGGAATGCTTTCTACTACCGCACACGTGCTAATGTGGATTATACGCATCAATTCGATAAGTTGGATTTAAATATTGCCGGAAACTTCGGATTGAGCAACTTCAACTTCCAACCGGAAAGCGTAAACAGCAAGCAGAAATTCACATCCGGTGACTTTCATGCGGGCATTCATTTCATTGATGAGACTGCACCACTGCGTTTCAATGCAGAAACAAACCTGTTGATGTATGAACGTCAGCACAACATGTTCAATGAATCTGAAGCCAATACAGGTATCAAGGAAACAATCATACGTACCAAAGGCGATGTCACGGGAGCTATCGGCGACCAACAATTAATAACTATCGCTTTGGAAATGAACAATCTTCTCTACAACGGATATACAAAGAATGTTTCCACCGGAGATGAATACTTCAAAAACTACACAACGCTTCTTTTAAATCCATATTACGAACTGGATAATGATGACTGGAAACTGCATATCGGAGCCAATGTAGATTTATCTTTCGGATTTGACAAGTCTTTCCGTATCTCACCCGATATCACTGCACAGTATATTTTTTCTGATAGCTACATTGTTTATGCAAAAGCAACCGGCGGTAAGCAATTGAATGATTTCCGCAGATTAGAAAGTATCTGTCCTTACGGTGAACTGCCGGAGGCAAATACCACTGCCACTTTGGGATACGTACAACGTCCTTATGATACTTACGAGCAAATCAACGGTAGTATCGGATTCAAAGCAAGCCCTTATCCAGGACTTTGGTTCAACGTGTTCGGTGGTTATCAGAATCTAAAGAACGACTTATCTTATTTAGGTTTTGACCCAAGTAATATTCATTCAGGCTCTTATCTTTCTTTTGCTCAAGATAATACAAATAATCTCTACCTTGGCGGTGAAATCAGTTACGATTACAAAGATATCCTCGGAATATCAGCTAAATATACTTACCGTAATTGGGACAGCAAAACAGAGGAATATCTGTTGGCTGTGAAACCTGTCAGTGAAATGTCTTTCAATGTACGTATTCATCCGATCTCTGCTCTTAACATAAATCTGGGTTATGATTACATCAACCGGAAAGAAGTGAAAGAGTATGCAAAAATGACCGCAATTAATGATTTGCATATCGGAGCCAGCTATAATGTATTCAAAGGAGTATCCGTTTATGCGCAAGTACATAACCTGCTGAACAAGAAATATCAATATTATTTAGGTTATCCTACGGAAGGATTCAATTTCTTAGGAGGATTGAGTTTCCGGTTCTAAGGGAAATAGACAGAATATAGTAAAAACACAATATGCCCATCCCGTACTATTCGAGATGGGCATATTGCATTAAATATCATCTTATTTCATTTTAATATATACCACCGAACGTCCTGAATCAAATTTTAAGATTTACCATATTAGCCTTTACCTTCACAGATGTAAATTTCAAGATTTTATTAAATTCTCCTTATAATATAAGGTAGGGAGAATCTTTTTTTTTACTTTTGTCCCCGAATATTGTGGTACAAGCCATTATAAAAGAAAGAATTATGCAGAAAAACCTTGTCATTGTCGAGTCTCCGGCAAAAGCAAAAACGATTGAAAAGTTTCTTGGGAAAGATTTCAAAGTCCTTTCAAGTTACGGACATATACGCGATCTGAAGAAAAAAGAGTTCAGTATCGACGTAGAGAAGAATTTTAAACCCAATTATGAAATTCCGGCAGACAAAAAGGCTCTGGTTAGCACACTGAAAGCAGAAGCGAAAGAGGCAGAAACCGTATGGCTCGCATCCGATGAGGACCGCGAGGGAGAGGCTATCGCCTGGCATCTGTATGAGGTCTTAAAACTAAAACCGGAAAACACAAAACGAATCGTATTTCATGAAATTACGAAAAGCGCTATTTTAAAAGCAATTGAACAACCACGCGACATTGACCTCAACCTCGTAAATGCACAGCAAGCACGACGGATTCTAGACCGTATCGTAGGTTTCGAACTCTCTCCCGTGCTTTGGAGAAAAGTGAAACCGGCACTCTCTGCCGGACGTGTTCAGTCGGTTGCTGTCCGTCTGATTGTTGAACGTGAGCGTGAAATACATGCTTTCAAAACGGAAGCCGCTTATCGCATCACTGCCGTATTCCTCGTCCCGGACACGGATGGAAAACTGGTAGAAATGAAAGCTGAACTGGCTCGCCGCATTAAAACAAAAGAAGAAGCAAAAGCCTTCCTCAACGCATGTCAGGGAGCAAGCTTTGCTATCGACGATATTACTACCCGCCCGGTCAAGAAAACACCTCCTGCTCCATTCACAACATCTACGTTGCAACAGGAAGCCGCACGCAAACTGGGATATACCGTAGCGCAGACCATGATGCTCGCGCAACGCTTATACGAATCGGGATTCATCACTTATATGCGTACGGACTCTGTCAACCTCTCGGAATTTGCGACAGCAGGCAGTAAAGACGCTATCATCAAAATGATGGGTGACCGCTACGTACACCCCCGCCATTTCGAAACAAAGACTAAGGGTGCACAAGAAGCGCATGAGGCTATCCGCCCTACCTATATGGAAAACCAATCCATTGAAGGAACAGCACAGGAAAAGAAACTGTACGACTTGATATGGAAACGCACCATTGCCTCACAAATGGCAGATGCAGAACTGGAAAAGACAACTGCTACCATAACAATAAGTGGCAGCAGCGACGTGTTTACAGCCATCGGCGAAGTGATTAAGTTTGACGGGTTCCTCCGTGTATACCGTGAATCTTATGACGATGACAACGAACAGGAAGATGAGAGCCACCTGCTTCCTCCTCTGAAAAAAGGTCAGAAGCTGGAACACGGCCCTATCATCGCAACCGAACGTTTCACCCAACGTCCTCCACGCTATACGGAAGCAAGTCTTGTACGCAAGTTGGAAGAACTGGGTATCGGACGTCCGTCTACGTATGCACCTACTATCTCTACCATCCAACAACGCGAATACGTGGAGAAAGGTAATAAAGACGGGGAAGAACGGCAGTTTAATGTCATGACATTGAAAGATCGTCAGATTAAGGATGAAAACCATACTGAAATTACCGGTGCAGAAAAGGCTAAGTTATTCCCAACGGATACCGGCACTGTGGTAAATGATTTCCTTACCGAATATTTCCCGGACATTCTGGATTTCAACTTTACCGCCAGCGTAGAAAAGGAATTTGACGAGATTGCAGAAGGAGAAGTGAAATGGACTTCTATCATGAAGAATTTCTATGATAAGTTCCATCCGTCTGTAGAAAACACATTGGCTATCAAGACGGAACATAAAGTAGGCGAACGTATTCTGGGAGAAGAACCGGGAACAGGCAAGACTGTTTCTGTTAAGATTGGTCGCTTCGGTCCTGTTGTACAGATTGGTACTGTAGAAGATGAAGAAAAACCACGCTTCGCACAAATGAAGAAAGGTCAATCCATGGAAACCATCACTTTGGAAGAAGCATTGGAATTATTCAAATTACCTCGTACACTGGGCGAATATGAAGGAAAATCAGTCAGTGTAGGCGTAGGCCGTTTCGGTCCGTATGTCCTGCACAATAAGGTATATGTATCGCTCCCGAAAACACTTGATCCGATGGAAATTACTTTGGAAGAGGCAGAACAGCTGATTCTGGAGAAACGCCAGAAAGAAACGGAACGCCACATCAAGAAGTTTGAAGAGGAGCCGGAACTTGAGATTCTGAACGGACGTTACGGACCTTATATTACCTATAAGGGTTCCAATTATAAAATTCCTAAAGATATCGTCCCGCAGGATTTGAGTTTGGCTAGCTGTTTGGAACTCATCAAATTACAAGATGAAAAAGGACCAGCGACCACAAAAAAAGGACGATTCGCAAAAAAGAAATAAAAAAACTAGAAAAAGAGCAAATTATATAATTAAATGTATATATTTGCTCTTTATCTTTTAATACACAAACTTATGAAGCAAACAAATTTAAAGTATTTAATGATAGGAGTGCTTACCATAGCTTCCATCAGTTGTATGGACAAAGAGCGTGACTTATCTTGGGAGAGAAGGCATATGCCAAAAGAAGCATACTTCGACTTCAACATGACCCAAGCTGTCGCTTTGGATATCAATTATTGTTTTAAAAGCGAAAATTATCGTGTCCTTTTTGACATTTACGATCAAGATCCCATTGAATACTCGGCTGACGGCAGCGTGTTCCAAAAGGACATAGAGCCTATCTACCGTGCAGTTACAGACGAAAAAGGCAAATTCAGTGGAGAAATGAATATTCCGGCGGACCTCTCGAAAGTATGGTTATCATCGGATTATTTAGCCACCGTATCTCCTCTTAAACTAACGATTGACGACAGTCGTCAGCTTTCATTTAATCAAGATGCATATATCACTGCCTTACGTTCACAAACGACATCAAAAACCAGAGGAGTGACCGTGAACCAACATACCTATCTAAAAGAATGGCATGTTCTTCCCGATGCAGACTGGGATAACAACGGAAGACCAACCAATCTGGAGCCTAAAATAAACATACCTCCGGCAGACGTACTATACAACATCAAGTATGTTTTCAGAAAGGTTACAGTCAAAGATGAGAGCGGTAAAAGCAAGGTTATGAACATCAGTCAGAATTATCCGGAGTTTTTTGATGGTTCCATCAAAATGACTTCAGATATTCCAATTGTTAACCCGACCGAAGTGAGTCTCGTATTTATAACCAGCTCTGCTGCATGGTACAATACAGTTGGATATTACACCTACCCTACCAACAATCCGCCCCAGAGCGCGAGTGATATAAAACAAATAATCGCATTTCCAAACACCTCTCCTATTTACAAGACTTTAGGAACAGGAGCATTAGTGTGTGGCGAAGAAATAAAACTCAAATATTGGAATGAAGACACGCAGGAATACGAAGACAAATTTCCTGCAGGAGTCACAATTGGCTGGTGCCTGCAAGGTATGGGATTCAAGAGCAAACTCACCTCAGAAACAGATAAAGACAAAGTGGGCGATATCATAAAAGGTATGGGGGCACGCTACTCCACCAGGAATCTAAACACGAATAATACACAAAGAACTGTATCTCTCCGTGATTCCAAGTCCGGGCAGATTGTAGCAGTAGGATTCGAAGATAATATTGACTTCGATTATGCAGATGCCATCTTCTATATTCATACGTCAGAAAAGAATGCTATTGACCCGACATTGCCTCCATTGCCTGAAGACCCCGAAGCAATCCCCGAGCAATATAAAATTTCTTATTCCGGTACACTGGCTTTTGAAGACTTATGGCCTAAGTTAGGTGATTACGATATGAATGACGTAATGGTAAAGTACACCAGTACGATGACCCGAAATGCTCTTGACAATCGCATTTACGAAATAGAAGACAAGTTTATCTTACAGCACTGTGGCGGTTATCTGCAAAACGGATTTGGATATCAATTACACAAGCTCTCAAACAGCAATGTCAAGAGTGTAAAAATAACGGGGCCTGATGCCAGTGGTTTATCAAGTTCTATATACATGGAAGGAAAAGAAACAGAGCCTGGACAGTCTCACCCAACCATATTGTTGTATGACGACATGACAAAATTCAAAAATATCACTGATGAATCAAAGAAAGAATATACTGTAACCATCACGCTTGATGGAGCTAGTGAGAAAGAGGTGGTACCTCCTTACAACCCGTTTATCTTCATCAGTTCCAACGAGGGTAGAGGCAAAGAATTACATCTGATAAATTATCCCCCGACTGACAAAGCCGACTTATCGTTACTGGGAACCGGAAAAGACATCTACAGACCAGAAGAAGGGATGTATTATGTTTCTGCAGACTTGATGCCGTTTGCTATCAATATGCCAGTAAGTAATCTCCCGGTTCCAGAGGAAGGGAAACGAATCGATCAATCATATCCCAAGTTCTCTGGATGGGTATCATCGAATGGGAAACAAAATAAAGATTGGTACAAATAAAGATTGATACGATTTAAATAAGAGCAGCCCGGATATTGTACGGAATCGCTATCGGGACTTCGCATTGCGAACCATCGATGAAAAAGACATAATAGACATCCGTTTAGAAAGGCGCGAATTACGCAGTTCACACAACTTCTTGAATACTCACCAAGAATTCGTGTGAACTGTGTTTTTATTTTAAGCCACAATATTATAGGATATAAGTATTATCCGTTATGAATGGGCTTTCATCATTAAATCTTCGGCTCCCATTTTATCTTAAAACCTTTATTAGGGAATAGCATATCAAACACAATCACGAATATAAAAACAGATGTTACCAAGATATTCATCGTCAATAAAGAAATGTGATAAGGCCAGGGAAGCAGTAAAGCCAAAGCTATTACAGCAATAATATGTGATAAAGGAAGCATACGGCACGTGACATATTTATAGATACTATTTGCCAGAATATAAACTATTGGTCCGATAATCAGAACAAAAACAACTTCCGCTCTCATTTCTTGTTCGGGATGGGCAACAATCAGTTCGTCTCCTACCGCACAAATAATCAATGCTCCCACCAGTACGATATGAATTGCATTATAAATCAACCCCAGCTTTCCGGGATCTTTCACTTCCTGTATTTTCCGACTACCGGCTTCACTGCTCACATCAAAATAAACCCACCACATAGCCAAACTACCAATGAAAGATATGACAGCAGAAATAATCACGAGAGGCGTCCATTCTTCTACTTCACTCAAAGAAGCTCCTGTCATCAATAGAGTTTCTCCAAAAGCAATAATCACAAACAACTGGCAACGTTCCACCAAATGATGCCCTTCAATAGTCCATTCCTTGCTACTGTCCGAACGTCCCAGACGAGGTAAAGCAAATCCGTGCATCGGGGCTGTATAATCACAGATGGCGGCTATAATCCACAGTAGAATTTGCCATTCTCCCTGCAATATGGCACCCGTAATCCAAAAGACGGCAGATATACAGAACCAGCCCATAATTCGCTTAAAATTAGCAGCCAGATGATGATCTCCTAACACCCCGATAATATAAAGTGTTCTCCCTGCCTGTATCAGAACATAGCAGACAGCAAATATCAATCCCCGGTAAGTAAAGGCATAAGGAATAGCAGCCGCCATCACCAGCCCCACCAGCATACTGATAAAAAGAAGAATACGTATCGACCGGGTATCCGGGTTGAACCAGTTAGTCACCCAGATGGTATGTTGCCACAACATCCAGACTGCAAACCACAGGATTGTTTCTTTCAATAATCCTTCCCAAGTGAGATTATGAAGCAGATAATGTGAAAGTTGCGTGACCGAGAAAACATAAATCAGGTCAAACAGCAGTTCGGAATAAGAGACAGTAGCAGTTTCCGTTTCTCTCTTCCGAAGCAATGGATGGGGGGAGTAAAACATACGAGGTTCCTTTTATATATATAAAAGAAACCCCGCAGAAGTCTATTTTGTTCAGAGAAAGTCTTACATTCTGGAAGGAACTTCGATACCCAGCAAATTCATTCCCAAGCGAACAATTTTAGCTACATTAGCAGACAGAGCGATACGGAATACTTTCACAGCCTCATTCTCTTCGCGCAGAATACTATAGTCATGATAGAACTGATTGTATTCTTTCACCAAGTCATAAGTATAATTAGCAATAATAGACGGGCTGTAATCTTCACCGGCTTGTTTTACAACAGCAGCAAAGTCGGCAACCATCTGAATCAGCCCTTCTTCTTTTTCGCTCAATTCAATACCAGCCGGAATCTGTTCAGGAATGACAATACCCGATTCTGCCGCTTTCCGGAGCACCGACTGAATACGTGCATAAGTATATTGGATAAATGGTCCTGTATTACCATTGAAGTCGATAGATTCTTTCGGATTGAATGTCATATTCTTACGGGCATCCACTTTCAGGATGAAATATTTCAAAGCTCCCAAACCAACGATACGGGCAATATCATCCGCTTCTTCCTGTGTTAAACCATCCAGTTTTCCGAGTTCTTGTGAAGTTTCTTTAGCAGTGGCAATCATTTCCTCCATTAAGTCGTCAGCATCAACTACCGTACCCTCACGGGATTTCATCTTACCTTCCGGCAGTTCCACCATTCCGTAAGAGAAGTGTACCAGACTCTTACCCCATTCGAAACCAAGTTTATCGAGCAAGATAGAAAGCACCTGGAAGTGATAGTTCTGTTCGTTACCTACTACATAAATCATCTTATTAATCGGGTAATCGGCAAAACGAAGTTTAGCCGTACCGATATCCTGAGTCATGTAGACAGAAGTACCGTCACCACGGAGAAGGAGCTTATGATCCAGTCCTTCGGCAGTCAGGTCGGCCCATACGGAACCGTCTTCTTTCTTGTAGAAGAAACCTTTTTCCAGACCTTCCATTACCTTTTCTTTTCCTTCGAGGTAAGTATTGGATTCATAATAGATCTTGTCAAAGCTAACCCCCATCTTCTTGTAGGTTTCGTCGAATCCTGCATATACCCAGTTGTTCATCATTTCCCACAATCCGCGTACTTCCGGATCACCGGCTTCCCACTTCACCAACATTTCGCGGGCTTCCTGCATCAATGGAGATTCAGCTTCAGCCTTTGCTTTCGCTTCATCGCCACTCATTCCCTGCGCTGTAAATTTAGCCATCAGCTCTTTTACTTCCGCTTTATAATGCTTATCGAAAGATACATAATAATCACCTACCAGGTGGTCACCCTTCTTACCCGAAGTTTCAGGAGTTTCACCGTTTCCGTATTTCTTCCATGCCAGCATGGACTTACAGATGTGGATACCACGGTCGTTTACAATATTTGTTTTGACTACCTTATTGCCGTTTGCCGCTACAATGTTAGCCAATGCGTTGCCTAAAAGGTTATTACGCACGTGTCCCAAGTGAAGCGGTTTATTTGTATTCGGAGAAGAATACTCAATCATTACCAATGGAGAAGCGTCAGTGACCTGCATTAAGCCGTACTGTTCATCTGCCTGAATCTCGTTCAGCAACTCAATCCATGTAGCCGATGCAATAGTCAGGTTCAAGAACCCTTTTATCACATTAAACGCTGCTACAGCCGGATCGTTTGCCTTCAGATATTCACCGATTTCCTGTGCCGTTTGCTCCGGTCCTTTTTTTGACATCTTCAGGAAAGGGAACACGACCAGTGTCAAATGTCCTTCAAATTCTTTCTTCGTTTTTTGCATCTGCACCATTTTTTCAGGGACTTCCTGACCGTAGAGTGCTTTCAGTCCGCTGATAACGGACGCTACAAGTTTATCTTCTATCTTCATAATCAAGTTATTTCTTGCGCGCAAAGATACAAAAAAAGGAGACGCATCGCGTCTCCTCTCCTAATTTCTTTCAACTATCTATCTTATTCAACAGCTGCAGATAATTCAGCACCAGCTTTAAATTTAGCTACTTTCTTAGCAGGAATAGTAATAGTTGCCTTTGTAGAAGGGTTAATACCAGTTCTTTCAGCTCTTTCGCTTACTGAGAAAGTACCAAAACCTACGAGAGATACTTTGTCACCAGCTTTCATAGCATTAGTAACTGAAGTGATGAAAGCATCAAGTGCTTTTTTTGCATCGGCTTTGCTCATTTGAGCTTCAGCAGCCATTGCGCTAATAAGATCAGACTTATTCATAATACGTAAAATGATTAATTAATATATTTGTTACACAAAAGATTATCCCACAATGGATTGATTCCACAAATATAGCCGAACAAAACAACATATCAAATAAAAACATAAAAAAAACGCAGCAAATTATTGAAAAAGAGCTAATAGGAAGTCTTTTTCATGCTTTAAAACAGAATTTATTCGTACTTTTGCATCTAGTATCTAAATATTCAGAATTTAAAATGATGCCAACTGTAACTAAAAACCTGATAATTATCAATGTATTAGTATTTTTCGGAACGCTTGTAGCCCAACGTTACGGTATAGATTTAGCTAATTATCTAGGATTACATTTTTTCCTCGCAAGTGATTTCAATCCGGCACAGCTCATCACGTACATGTTTATGCATGGCGGGTTCAGCCATATATTTTTTAATATGTTTGCCGTTTTCATGTTCGGACCGATTCTCGAACAAACCTGGGGTCCCAAACGTTTCCTGTTTTACTATATCCTTTGCGGTATCGGTGCAGGACTCATTCAGGAAGGGGTTCAATATATTCAGTACATAACGGAACTGAGCCAACACACGGAAGTGAACTTAATAGGTTACGGCATCATTTCTATGGACCAGTATCTCAACATGATGACTACCGTAGGTGCTTCAGGAGCCGTTTACGCCATTTTGCTGGCATTCGGAATGTTGTATCCCAACAACCAACTGTTTATCTTCCCGCTGCCTTTCCCTATCAAGGCTAAATTCTTCGTTATCGGATATGCTGCGATTGAGTTATGGGCAGGACTAGCCAACAGTGCCGGAGATAATGTAGCTCATTTTGCTCACTTGGGTGGAATGCTATTCGGGCTTATTCTGATTTTGTATTGGAGAAAAAAAAGTAAAAACAATGGGACATATTATAACTGATTTAAAAGAGACATTCAGAAGAGGGAATATATTTATCCAGCTGATTTACATTAACGTAAGCATTTTTATCATTGGCACGTTAATCAATGTTTTCTTGCAACTATTTCAGCACAGTATACCCGATATATTCGGCATATTCGCTTTACCGGCTTCCTTTATTCGGTTCTTTCATCAACCATGGTCGATTATCACTTATATGTTCATGCACGGCGGATTCAGCCACATTTTCTTTAATATGTTTGCTGTTTTCATGTTCGGACCGATTCTCGAACAAACCTGGGGACCCAAACGTTTCCTCTTCTACTATATTCTCTGCGGTATCGGTGCGGGACTTATCCAAGAAGGAGTACAATATATCCAGTATGTGATAGAACTTAGCCAACATACACAAGTGAATTTGATCGGATATGGTGTTATCCCTATGGAGCAATACTTGAACATGTTGACCACCGTAGGTGCCTCGGGAGCCGTTTACGCCATTTTGCTAGCATTTGGCATGCTGTTTCCCAACAACCGGTTGTTCATCTTTCCGCTGCCTTTCCCTATCAAAGCGAAGTTCTTCGTGATAGGATATGCCGCAATTGAATTATGGGCAGGGCTTGCCAACAGCACCGGAGATAATGTTGCTCACTTTGCTCACTTGGGAGGAATGTTATTCGGATTGATCCTGATTTTATATTGGAGAAAAAAAAGCAATAACAATGGGACATATTATAGCTGATTTAAAGGAGACATTCAGAAGAGGAAATATTTTCATCCAACTGATTTATATCAACGTAGGCATCTTTCTGATCGGCACGTTGATTAACGTTTTCCTACGACTTTTTGAAGTAAGTACCCCCGATATATTCGGTATATTTGCCTTACCGGCATCCTTTATCGGATTTATTCATCAACCGTGGTCGCTATTTACTTATATGTTTATGCATGCCGGTATCCTGCATATTTTATTCAATATGCTCTGGCTGTATTGGTTCGGAAGTTTGTTTCTCTACTTTTTCTCGGCCAAACATTTAAGAGGACTATATGTATTGGGAGGTATCTGCGGAGGTTTACTGTATATGATCGCCTACAATGTATTTCCTTTATTCAGTTCGCAAGTGGTAGGCTCAACATTGGTAGGAGCGTCGGCTTCCGTATTAGCCATCGTAGCCGCTACGGCTTATCGTGAGCCTAATTACAGGGTGCAACTTTTTCTTTTCGGCGCTATCCGTCTCAAATACCTGGCACTGGTTGTTATCGGAATCGATGTATTATCCATCACCTCAAGTAATGCCGGAGGACATATCGCCCACTTGGGCGGTGCTCTTGCTGGACTTTGGTTTGCTGCCAGCCTAAATAAAGGAACTGATTTGACTTCTTGGATCAACTGGATTCTGGATGGTTTCATCTCCTTGTTTCAGAAGAAAACATGGAAACGGAAACCGAAAATGAAGGTACACTATGGAAGCAGTGCCACCGGTCGCGAGAAGGATTATGATTACAATGCCCACAAAAAAGCACAGTCAGATGAAGTGGACCGTATTTTGGAAAAACTAAAAAAATCCGGTTACGACAGTCTGACAACTGAAGAAAAGAAAAGCTTGTTCGACGCAAGCAAAAGATAAAAGAATGGAACATATTGGCAAATTTGTCGCATATCTGATACTTGCTGTCAACGCTCTCTTCGTGGGAACGTTGATATTAAGCGCTTATAGCCCTTACCTTAACCCGAAAATAAACCCACTTGCTTCCAGCTTGGGACTTGCATTTCCGATATTCCTGACGATTAATCTGATTTTTATCGGCTTCTGGGCATTCGTCAACTACCGCTATGCGCTCTTGCCCGCCATCGGTTTTCTGATTTGTATTCCGCAGATACGAACTTATATTCCTTTTAACTCCACCACTAAAACCATACCGGAAGGAAGCATCAAAATCCTATCCTATAACGTAATGAGTTTCAACAATCTGGAGAAGAAAGATGGAAAGAACCCTGTATTATCTTATCTTGTAGATAGCAACGCCGATATTATCTGTCTGCAAGAATATAACACCGCTACCAACAAGAAATACCTGACGGAACAGGATATTAAAAAAGCATTGAAAGCCTATCCTTACCAATCCGTCCACCAACAAGGGAAAGGAGATGTGCAACTTGCCTGTTTCTCCAAGTTCCCCATACTCTCGATACATCCCATCAAATATGAAAGTAATTATAACGGTTCCATGAAATATGTATTGAATGTAAATAACGACACTCTTACATTAATCAACAACCACCTGGAATCCAACAAACTCACCAAAGAAGACAGAGGGATGTATGAGGATATGATTAAAGACCCGAATGCCAAGAAAGTAAAAACCGGACTTAGGCAATTAATCAGAAAACTGGCGGAAGCATCGGCTATCCGGGCTTCACAAGCTGATTCTGTGGCTAAAGCCATTGCAGCATGTAAATATCCGACAACTATCGTATGCGGCGATTTCAACGACGGTTCTATCTCGTATACACATCGCATCCTGACTCAAAAACTAGATGATGCATTCACACAGTCCGGTAAAGGATTGGGCATTTCCTACAATCAGAACAAGTTCTATTTCCGCATAGACAATATCTTGATCAGCCCCAACCTGAAAGCCTACAATTGCACGGTAGACCGGTCTATCAAGGCATCAGACCATTACCCGATCTGGTGCTATATCAGTAAACGATAAGAACTGAAAACTCTAATAAAAAACACTTATGATGATTAAAAAGACACTAACCATTTTAGCAGTAAGTTGTATGATGTACTCCTGTGCTACGAAAACAGAAAGCAATCCTTTCTTTACAGAGTTTCAAACCGAGTATGGTGTTCCTTCTTTCGACAAGATTAAATTGGAGCACTATGAACCTGCCTTCCTGAAAGGGATAGAAGAGCAGAATCAAAACATCGAAGCTATCATCGAAAGTCCGGAAATTCCGACATTCGAAAATACAATTGTAGCTTTGGATAACAGCGCACCTATCCTGGACCGTGTGAACGCCATTTTCTTCAATATGACAGATGCGGAAACTACTGATTCGCTGACCGCACTTTCCATCAAACTGGCACCGGTTCTTTCGGAACATAATGACAATATCTCCCTGAATGGGAAACTATTCAAACGGGTGAACGATGTCTACCAAAAGAAAGATTCATTGAACCTGACGTCGGAACAAGAACGTCTGCTGGACAAGACTTATAAAAGATTTATCCGCTCCGGAGCGAACCTTGGCGAAAAGGACCAAGCTCGCCTCCGCGAAATCAACAAGGAGCTTTCTACACTTGGCATCACTTTCAGCAACAATGTGCTGAATGAGAATAATGCCTTCCAACTTTTCGTTGACAAGGAAGAAGATCTGGCAGGATTGCCTGAATGGTTCCGCCAAAGTGCGGCCGAAGAAGCGAAAGCAGCCGGACAACCGGGAAAATGGTTGTTCACCCTGCACAATGCCAGCCGTCTGCCTTTCCTGCAATATTCTGAAAATCGCCCGCTCCGGGAGCAAATATACAAAGCTTATATCAACCGCGGCAACAACAACGACGGGAACGATAACAAGGAAAACATCCGCAAGATCGTTTCTCTCCGCCTGGAAAAAGCGAACTTATTAGGTTTCGACTGTTATGCAAACTTCGTCCTGGATGAAACCATGGCAAAGAACGCCAACAACGTAATGAGCCTTTTAAATAACCTCTGGAGCTATGCACTGCCAAAAGCAAAAGCAGAAGCTGGCGAACTCCAGAAGTTAATGGACAAGGAAGGAAAAGGAGAAAAACTGGAAGCATGGGACTGGTGGTATTATACCGAAAAACTACGGAAAGAAAAATACAACCTGTCTGAAGAGGATACAAAACCTTACTTCAAACTGGAGAATGTACGCGATGGCGCTTTCGCCGTAGCCAACAAATTATATGGCATCACCCTAAGCAAACTGGAAGGCATACCAACTTATCACCCTGATGTAGAAGTCTTTGAAGTGAAAGACGCAGACGGTTCCCAGCTCGGTATCTTCTATGTAGACTATTTCCCACGTCCCGGGAAAAGCGGTGGTGCATGGATGAGCAACTATCGTGAGCAACACGGAACAACCCGTCCGTTGGTATGCAACGTTTGCAGCTTTACGAAGCCGGTAGGCGACACCCCCTCTTTATTGACCATGGATGAAGTGGAAACCCTGTTTCACGAATTTGGTCACGCTCTGCACGGACTGCTGACAAAATGTGAATACAAAGGAACATCGGGAACCAACGTGGTACGTGACTTTGTAGAACTTCCTTCTCAAATCAACGAACATTGGGCGACTGAACCCGAAGTGCTGAAAATGTATGCCAAACATTATCAGACAGGAGAAGTGATACCCGACGAAATCATCGAGAAGATACTACAACAGAAAACTTTCAACCAGGGCTTCATGACCACCGAATTACTGGCTGCCGCCATCCTCGACATGAACCTGCACACGATGACAGATGTAAAGAATCTGGATATGCTTGCATTCGAAAAAGAAGCGATGGACAAGCTTAACTTGATTCCCGAAATAGCACCGCGTTATCGCGTGACTTACTTTAATCATATCATTGGCGGATACGCAGCCGGATACTATAGTTACCTATGGGCCAACGTATTGGACAATGATGCTTTCGAAGCTTTCAAAGAACATGGTATTTTTGATAAAAACACCGCCGACCTGTTCCGCCATAACGTATTGGAGAAGGGAGACAGCGAAGACCCGATGGTGCTTTATAAGAATTTCCGTGGAGCGGAACCAAGCCTGGAACCACTACTGAAAAACAGAGGAATGAAATAATTCAGCAAAAAAGCCCTTAAACATCAAATATTTGAGGGCTTATTACACATGAATGTGAAAAAAAAACTATATTTGCAGCCTTGTATGCGGCAAAAAGAACTTGTGTACGACAGAATTTAACTGAAAATTAAATTAAAAAAGTAATCATCATAAATTAAAAGTAAAATGCAAAACAAAGGATTTGTAAAGGTTTTTGCGGTATTACTCACACTGGTATGTGTGTTCTATCTCTCCTTCTCCTTCGTAACACGCCATTATACCAACAAGGCGAAAGAAATTGCGAACGGCGACCCGAAAGTGGAACAAGACTACCTCGACTCTCTCTCCAATGAGAAAGTGTGGTTGGGTAACTGGACGCTGAAACAATGTCGTGAGATGGAGATTAGTTTAGGTTTGGACCTAAAAGGTGGTATGAACGTTATCCTTGAAGTTTCTGTACCTGATGTTATCAAAGCACTGGCTGACAACAAGCCGGATGAAGCTTTCAACAATGCATTGGCAGAAGCTGCAAAACAGGCTGTAAACAGCCAGGATGATATCATCACGCTATTTGTCAGAGAATACCACAAAGCTGCTCCTAACGCAAAACTTTCCGAACTCTTCGCAACACAACAGTTGAAAGACAAAGTTAACCAGAAATCATCGGATGCAGAAGTTGAAAAAGTATTGAGAGCAGAAGTAAAAGCTGCTGTTGAAAACTCATATAACGTACTTCGTACACGTATCGACCGTTTCGGTGTTGTTCAGCCGAATATCCAGAGCCTGGAAGACAAAATGGGTCGTATCATGGTGGAATTGCCGGGTATCAAAGAGCCGGAACGTGTGAGAAAACTTCTCCAAGGTTCTGCTAACCTGGAATTCTGGGAAACTTATACAGCTAAAGAAGTTCTTCCTGCCATGCAATCTGCTGATGCTAAATTGCGCGCTGTATTAGCGCAGGAGACAGGTGCAGACTCTACTGCTGTAGATTCCACCAAAGAAGCTCCGCTTGCAGAAGCTACTCCGGCCAAGAAAAACGTAAGTGCTGCCGACAGTCTTGCTGCTGCCCTGAAAGGAGATGCTACAACTACTGAAGATAATTCAACAGCTAACCTGGCAGAAATTAAAAAGCAATACCCTCTGTTGGCTATCCTGCAGTTGAACTCTAGCGGACAAGGTCCTGTGATCGGTTACGCTAACTACAAAGACACTGCTGATATCAACAAATATCTGGCTATGCCGGAAGTTAAAGCAGAACTCCCGAAAGACCTTCGTTTGAAATGGGGTGTTTCTCCTTCTGAATTTGACAAGAAAGGACAGACGTTCGAATTATATGCTATCAAGTCTACCGAACGCAACGGTAAAGCTCCGTTGGAAGGTGATGTAGTAACAGACGCGAAAGATGAATTTGACCAATACAGCAAACCGGCTGTCAGCATGACTATGAACTCTGACGGTGCACGTCGTTGGGCACAGCTGACCAAACAGAACATCGGTCGTTCTATCGCTATCGTTCTTGACAACTATGTATATTCTGCACCAAACGTAAACTCTGAAATCACAGGTGGACGTTCACAGATTACAGGTCATTTCACTCCTGAACAGGCAAAGGACTTAGCAAACGTATTGAAATCAGGTAAGATGCCGGCTCCGGCTCACATCGTACAGGAAGATATCGTTGGTCCGTCATTGGGTCAGGAATCTATCAATGCAGGTGTATTCTCATTCGTAGTGGCTCTGATTCTGTTGATGATCTATATGTGTATGATGTACGGCTTCATACCGGGTATGATTGCCAATGGTGCATTGTTCCTGAACTTCTTCTTCGTATTAGGTGTCCTCTCCTCCTTCCAGGCAGCATTGACAATGTCCGGTATTGCCGGTATGGTGTTGTCACTAGGTATGGCAGTGGATGCGAACGTACTTATCTACGAACGTACAAAAGAAGAACTTCGTGCCGGTAAAGGTGTGAAGAAAGCACTTGCTGACGGTTATTCCAACGCATTCTCCGCTATCTTCGACTCGAACCTGACATCCATCATCACAGGTATCATTCTGTTTAACTTCGGTACCGGTCCGATCCGTGGTTTTGCTACGACATTGATTATCGGTATTCTAGTATCCTTCTTCACCGCTGTGTTCATGACCCGTATAGTTTACGAACACTTCATGAACAAGGACAAACTATTGAACCTTACATTCACAACCCCTGTTTCAAGAAACTTGATGACCAACACACGTTTTGATTTTATGGGAACAAACAAAAAATCCCTTATCATCACTGTAGCCATCATCCTCGTTTGTATCGGTTCATTTGCCATGCGCGGTTTAAGCCAGAGTATCGACTTTACCGGTGGACGTAACTTCAAGGTACAGTTCGAGAATCCGGTAGAACCCGAACAGATTCGTGAATTGATCTCCAGCAAGTTCGGTGATGCTAACGTTAGTGTTATCGCTATCGGTACAGATAAGAAAACTGTACGTATCAGCACCAACTACCGTATTGAAGATGCAGGAAACGATGTTGACTCTCAAATCGAAGCATATTTATATGAGACTTTGAAACCTGTGCTGACTCAAAACATCACTCTAGCTACCTTTATCGACCGTGACAATCACACTGGTGGTAGTATTGTAAGTTCTCAAAAAGTGGGTCCGAGTATCGCAGACGATATCAAAACAGGTGCCATCTATTCCGTAGTACTGGCTTTGATCGCTATCGGTCTGTATATCTTAATCCGTTTCCGTAACATCGCATATAGTATTGGCTCTATCGTAGCTCTATCATGCGATACCATCATGATTATCGGTGCTTACTCATTGTTATGGGGTATCGTTCCATTCTCACTGGAAATTGACCAAACGTTTATCGGTGCTATCCTGACAGCTATCGGTTACTCTATCAATGACAAGGTGGTAATCTTCGACCGTG
>OGPN01000686.1_pt1 | contig 24049 bp, 27 predicted proteins | sample 1552941 | NCBI WGS metagenome assembly OGPN01 (sample SAMEA2580220, study PRJEB22360) | human gut metagenome | biome: human gut; feature: human-associated habitat; material: faeces | place: Denmark | collected 2008/2010
GAAAGCGAGCCCCTGCAGAGAATCCGCCGAAATAATCTCGCCGCCGATTGCATGTGCAAGTCCGATAGACGCTTTTGTTTTTCCGACCGCAGTAGGCCCTGTCAGTACCACTAATGGCTGTTTTCCCATTTTATACAATCCTCTTAAATTTTTTCTCTAATTCTCGCTTGGACATAGAAATAATTGTCGGTCTTCCATGCGGACAATGATATGGGTTATCCAGCTTCAGAAGTTCCCCGATCAGTGCGTCTACTTCCTGTGCGGACAGACGCATATTTCCTTTCACTGCCGCCTTGCAGGACATGGAGGCAATTTTCTCGTCAAGCAGTTCCGACGATTGCCTGCGATGTACTTCTTCTGACAACGAATCGATCATTTCCATGAGCAGCTCTTTTTTTGCAATGCTGAATAAATTCGCCGGAACACTGCGCACAGCATAGGAATCTTGACCGAATTCTTCGAATTCAAAACCAATTCTTGTAAATTGATCCATATAAGCACGAAGAAGCTGCGCCTCCTGCATAGTCAGATTGAGAATTACCGGAGGGCTGATCATTTGAGAGGTAAACTCCCGTGTCTTCATTTCCTTGAGTGTCTTCTCATAGAGAACCCGTTCATGCGCAGCATGCTGATCGATAATATATAAGCTACTATCGAATTCTACCAGCCAATAGGTATCAAACACCTGTCCGATAATCTTGTAGTTTGCCCGCTTTTCCTTATCCAGAAGCTTTCCGTCAAAGAGAGTCATTTGCTCCGGAGATTGTTTTGCTCGATAAGAAGCAGCAGCCTCTTTTACGCGGTCTACCTGCACCTGTGGCTTGAAGATGTCTGATTTTCCTTTCACTTCTGCAGAAGAATTTTGCTGATGATAGGACATTACCCTCTTTTTCATCTGCTCCATGAAATAATCAAGATCCCGTTCACCTGATGCTTTTTCCGGCTGTACTTTTGCAGACCTGTTCACCTCAGACTGTATCACTTCTTTTGACCGTGCCACTGGTTCAGGTTTTACCTGCGCTTTCGGTACGGCTTTCGGCACATCAATTGTGACTTCCGGAATCAGTTCCTTCTCATGGAGCGCCTGATCCACAGCTTCATAGATGCTGTTATAAACCATTTGCTGATTATGAAATCTGACTTCCATTTTGGTTGGATGCACATTGACATCAACGTCTTCACCGACGACTTCGATATGTAATACCGTAAATGGATATTTGTGCTGCATCGTGAAGTCCTTATAAGCGTCTTCGATGGCTTTGTATATAATGGAACTCTTAACATATCTTCCGTTAATAAAGTAAGTTTCAAAGTTCCGATTCCCTCTGGATATCAACGGTGCCCCAATATAACCGGTAATACGAATGCCGTTCTTTTCATATGTTACATTTATAAGATTTGCCGCAATCTCTCTCCCGTAAATATGATAAATCACGTCTCTTAAATTTCCATTTCCTGACGTGTGAAGCTTTGACTGTCCGTTATTAATAAATTGAAAAGATATGTGAGGATGAGACAATGCCATGCGTGTCATGAGATCACTTACATGCCCTGCCTCTGTCATTGCTGTTTTCAGAAATTTTCTTCTCGCAGGGACATTATAAAACAACTGACGCACCAGAAAGGTCGTCCCGTCCGGAGCTCCGATGTCTTCCATCCCCTCTTCTTTGCCACCGGAAATCATATACCGTGTGCCAAAGCTGTCTTCCGGTGTTTTTGTGATCAATTCCACTTGCGAAACGGCCGCAATACTGGACAGTGCCTCTCCGCGGAAACCAAGAGAAGAAATGTGTTCCAGATCCTCAGCATTTCGTATTTTACTGGTCGAATGTCTTAAGAAAGCTCCGGGAACATCTTCTCTGTCTATCCCGCATCCGTTATCTGCAATCCGCATAAAGGAAATGCCGCCTTCCTTAACCTCCACAGTTACAGCCGCCGCTTTGGCATCGATTGCATTTTCGACCAGCTCCTTTACAACAGAAGCGGGACGCTCTACCACTTCTCCTGCCGCAATCTTATCAATCGTCACCTGATCTAATACTTGTATCTTACTCATCTTACCACCTGTTTTTTAACTTGTTCTGCAATTGATATAACGTATTCAGTGCATCGATCGGTGTCAGATTACTTACATCAAGCTCTTTAAGTTCCTTTAATACATCATCATCTTTCACCGTGTCAAATAAAGACATCTGAGCCAAATCCACCTCATCATATTTCTTTGTCTTTACTTTCGGCTCACTGCCATGTGCCGCAATATCTTTGATTCTTGTCGTAATATCAGCATGAACAAGCTCTTCTACGATTTCCTTGGCGCGATCGATCACAGAAGACGGAACGCCGGCAAGTTTTGCTACCTGAATTCCATAACTTTTATCAGCGCCTCCCTTGACAATCTTGCGCAGGAAGATAATGTCGTCGCCTTTTTCTTTGACTGCAATACAATAATTATTTACATTGTCAATCTTGCCTTCCAGCTCTGTCAATTCATGGTAATGTGTTGCAAATAACGTTTTTGCGCCGAGCAGCTTACTGTTGCTGATATGCTCGATGACTGCCCATGCAATACTGAGTCCATCGAAGGTGCTCGTTCCTCGTCCGATCTCGTCAAGGATCAAGAGACTCTTACTCGTTGCATTGCGGAGAATATTTGCCACCTCAGTCATTTCAACCATGAAGGTACTCTGTCCGCTTGCGAGGTCATCCGATGCCCCTACTCGTGTAAAAATACGATCCACAAGACCGATATCCGCAGACGAAGCCGGAACGAACGAGCCAATCTGCGCCATCAGAACAATCAACGCTGTCTGACGCATATAGGTGGATTTTCCCGCCATATTAGGACCGGTAATAATAGAAATCCGTTTCTTCCGGTCATTGAGATACGTGTCATTTGTAATAAACATATCATTCGGAATCATCTTCTCAACCACCGGATGGCGGCCGTCTTTAATATCGATCACACCTTTTTCATTGATATGTGGGCGCACATAATTATTCTGTTCTGCCACAAGCGCAAGAGATGTCAGTGTGTCAATCTGCGCCACCGCTCGTGCTGTTTTCTGAATTCTGACTACTTCGTCCGTGATAGCATTTCTAACTTCGCAGTAAATCTGATATTCCAGTGCATACAGCTTATCCTCGGCTCCCAAAATCGTATCTTCCAATTCCTTTAATTCCGGAATGATATACCGTTCCGCGTTAGCAAGTGTCTGCTTTCTTGTATAGTAGTCCGGAACCATATTTTTAAAAGAATTGGTCACTTCCAGATAATACCCAAATACTTTGTTATACTTAATTCGAAGGTTTTTAATCCCGGTCTTCTCTCGTTCTTCACTCTCCAATTTTGCCAGCCATTCTTTACCGTCGGATTTGGCATGGCGGAGTCTGTCTACCTCTTCATGGTATCCATCCTTGATAATCCCGCCCTCTTTCATGGCAAGCGGAGGATCGTCCTGAATGGCATGTTCAATAAGGTCACAGATATTTTCCAGTGGGTCCAGCTCTTCATAGAGTTCCTGATTGAGACTGCTCTTCATATCACTTAATATGTATTTAATGTGCGGGAGCATGGACAGGGAACTTTTAAATGCAATCAGATCCCTTGGATTCGCAGACTGATATACAATCTTACTTACGAGACGCTCCAAATCATACACCGGAGAAAGATATTCTCTGATCTCCTCACGATTAATCGCCTGAATCTTCAGTTCTTCTACTGCATCCAGTCGTTTATTAATGCTGTTCTTGTCAATCAGAGGCTGCTCAATGTATTTTCGCAGATTTCTCGCGCCCATTGCAGTCTTTGTCTTATCCAGCACCCACAGAAGCGAACCTCTTTTCTGCTTTTCCCGAAGTGTTTCGCATAATTCCAGATTTCGTCTGGTGGAACTGTCAAGAAGCATGTATTTTCCTGTAGTGTAAGGCATCAGTCTTGACATGTGCGAAAGGGAAGTCTTCTGTGTTTCTTTTAAATACTGAAGAAGTGCTCCTGCCGCAACCATTCCACAATCATAATCGCCGATTCCAAGTCCTTCCAGTGTCCCGCAGTGGAAATGCTCCTTTAATGTCTTCTCACAGATTACATCATCAAAATACCATGCATCCTGTGCGTATACAGTAATACCCAGTCGATCTTTTAAGTCGTCGATATCCATGCCGCTCATATAAAAAGCCTCATTGCAAATAAGCTCTGAAGGCATGAATTTATATATCTCATCGAATAATTTACTGCTGTTTTCAATCTCTGTTACAAAATAATCTCCGGTAGTCACATCTGCCACTGACACGCCATAGCGATCGGCAATATAGGCAATGCACATGAGATAATTATTTTTTGTCTCATCAAGCGCCTGCGTATCAAGATTGGTTCCCGGAGTGGCAATACGCACAACCTCTCGTTTTACGATTCCTTTTGCAGTTGCAGGATCTTCCACCTGTTCGCAAATAGCAACCTTATATCCTTTTGATACGAGCCGGTTTAAATATCCGTCTACCGAATGATAAGGAACACCACACATAGGTGCGCGTTCCTCAAGTCCGCAGTTTTTCCCGGTTAATGTAATTTCAAGTTCTCTTGACGCAGTCAGTGCATCATCAAAGAACATCTCATAAAAGTCTCCCAGTCTATAAAACAAGATGCAGTCTTTGTACTCTTCTTTTGTCTTCATATATTGCTGCATCATTGGTGTTAACTCAGCCACGTAATATCTCCTCTTCTAATTTCATTTTTACATTTTATTATATCATTTTTTCATTTATAATCAAAGACTTTTTAAAATACATGATACTGTGGTTTTTCCTCGCCGTAGATTCCCCACGCAATATACCCACTCAGTATGATTCCGATCGCACACAGACCGGAAAAGATAATAGCAAAAGGCAGGCAGATTTGTCCAAACAGTTGAAAAGGCAGGTCACTGTAATCCCAGACTTCCCAACACAGCCATTTATTTACGATCAGTCCGGTCAGAAATTCCATTGCCGTTATAAAGATCATACAGCGAAGAATCTGACGCCACAGCGGTTCCTGAAAGTTGAGCACTCTTCCCTGGATATAAAAAAACAGAAAACAGATTCCTCCAAGAACAAACATGCTCCAGTGAGAAAAGCCACGAAACAATATTTCCAGTCCATAATAGATGCTTCCGCCAAGGCACCCCAAAAACAAATACTTACTTATTTTTTTACACATGAAAACGCCCTCACTTTCGTATTCTCACTACATAGTTTGGGCGTTTTTTGACTATAATATGGATGGGATTTATTTCAATTCACCAAGATAATAGAAGCCTTTGCACTCCGTCAGATGAACCGTCACATATGTTCCGATCATCTCTTTTGTTCCTTTAAAATGCACCAGCAGATTATTGCTCATGCGTCCGGTCACCATAGATGCATCATGGTCACTGACAGACTCTACCAGCACTTCCATATCTTTTCCTTCATGAACCGCACACACTTCGGATGCGATTGACTGTACTTCTGAAAGCAATCGGTCAAACCGGTCTTTGACGACATCTGCCGGAATCTGATCTTCCATAGCTGCCGCCGGTGTTCCGGTTCGTTTCGAATAGATAAATGTAAATGCACTGTCATAGCGAACCTTTCGCACGACATCCAGTGTTTCCTGAAAGTCTTCTTCTGTCTCTCCCGGAAAGCCTACGATAATGTCTGTTGTCAGAGAAATATCCGGCACTACTTTCTTGATCTTTTCTGCGAGTTCAAGATAGGATTCTTTCGTGTAACGACGATTCATTTTCTTAAGAATCCTTGTGCTTCCAGACTGAACCGGAAGATGCAGATGTTTACAGATCTTTTCCGATGATGCCATAACCTCAATCAATTCATCGGAGAGATCCTTCGGATGCGAAGTCATAAAACGAATCCGCTTTAATCCTTCAATCTTCTCAATTCTGCGAAGAAGCTCTGCAAAAGTAATCGGCTCGTCCAAAGTCTTCCCGTAAGAATTGACATTTTGTCCAAGCAGCATCACCTCAGACACCCCATCCTTGACAAGGCGTTCGATTTCCCGGATGATTGCTTCCGGCTTTCTGCTTCTTTCCCGTCCACGCACATATGGAACAATACAATAGCTGCAGAAATTATTGCAGCCAAACATAATGTTAATTCCAGATTTGAATGCATATTTTCTTTCATTCGGAAGATCTTCCACGATTTTGTCAGTATCTTCCCATATATCGACAACCATTTTTCCGGCTTCATATCGTTCACAGATCAGTTCTGCAAATTTATAAATATTGTGCGTTCCGAAGATAATGTCTACAAAAGAATAACTCTTTTTTAATTTTGCAATTACTTCCGGTTCCTGCATCATACAGCCGCAGAGTCCGATCATCATATGGGGCTGCTGCTTTTTGCGTGGTTTTAATTGTCCCAGTCGTCCATAGACTCTTGTATTTGCATTTTCACGAACTGTACACGTATTGTAAATCACAAAATCCGCCTCGTCCTCTTCTGCTTCTTCGTAGCCGATCTGATTTAAAATGCCTCGAAGCTTCTCAGAATCTCTGGCATTCATCTGGCACCCAAAAGTAGTGACACAGAAAGTCAGGCTTCTTCCTAGATTTTTTGCCTCTTCTTCTACATACTGTTTTGCTTTTTCTATGTAATAATACTGTCTCAAAGGCTCTTCTTGCGGCGCTTCTTTAGACAAATTGATGTCTGGACTCATCATATTCATAATCTATTCCTTTCAATGTATCTATAATCTTCTGTTTTTCCGTCTGCATATCTTCGCAAAGTGCATCCAGAGATGTATAATAATCTCTGAGTTTCGTGTTAACAACACTTAAGAGCATAACCGGATCTTTTGGTAACTCCATGTGAATCACTCCTCTTTCACAATTTTTCGTTAATAACTGTTTTTCTCTGTGATCAACACATCCGGCCGAATATCTGTCTCTTCAACCGGAAGTTTTTCCAACACCTGAAATTCAAACGCTGCTGCTATTGTATGAAGTTCTCTCTTATCTGACAGATAGCGGTCATAATAGCCACCTCCGTAGCCAATCCGATTCTTCTGCCGATCAAACGCAACTCCCGGGATGATCATAAGACAATTTTGGAAGCTCTGCATATCCAAAAGCTGACTTCCCTTGGGCGGCTCTAAAATCCCATAAGAGCTTCGAACTAATTCCTGCCGATTTCTCAATTCATAAAATTCCATGTCTTTCCCGTCAACCCTCGGAATCCACACTCTTTTCCCGGAGGCTGTCGCCCTCCTGATGATTCCATCCGTTCCGACTTCACCATTATATGACATGTAGATACAGAGGTGATCTGCCTCTTGAAAATAAGGATGCGCAAATATCTTCTCTTCGATACTTCTTGTCCACTCTGCCGAAAGGGATTCGTCAAAGCTTCTTCGGATTTTCAGTATCCTCTTTCTAATTTCCTTTTTTGTCTCCAAATTTTTCACCCAGATTCGTAATGCTTCCGTCTTTTTCCTGAATGGAAATATTGTTCAGCTGTCCGCGAAGATTTCTCTTGAAAGAATCGATATATTCTCTTCGCAAAATCTGCTGTTCTTTTGCTTCCTCAGCAGTCAGTCCCTCTGCTTTTGATTTATGATATAATTCATTAATTCTTGCTATTTTCTTATCATCCATAATCTTTTGTCCTTTCTAAAACTCTTTTTATCTTACACTATCTGAATTCAGAAGTCCACCGGTTCTTTCAACTGGAGTAGTTTTCCAAAAAACCATAGAGTTCTTCCGGCGATTCTATATATTTCCCATTGCGCACCTCAGCTCGAACAGTAGGAGGAAGTTCATCATATGCAATGGCAGTGTACTCATAAGGAGTGACTTTATCACTCAGATAAACTACCACATAGCCATTGACCTCCATCAGGTAATAACAATCTTCTTTCATCGCTTCCCCGTCAGCCTCAACCAGCGCGCCTGACTCTTCTTCAATTTCCTGCTGCTCTTTTTGTGCGTGAATTTTTTCCGCCTGTTCTTTTGCCTTGTGAAAACTGAACTGATAAGCACAGGTGATTACTAACATTGCAATAATCGCCGTCGCAAAAAAACCAATACCATACTTATTTCGCATTCGGACAACTCCTTTTTTAGTATAGTATTGGTGATTTTCTTATTTTTTATACACTATTTCAGTACATGAATCTTTTTAAAGAACGAGATGAATACTCTTCCCTTCGGAACCGTTTTCAATTCAGCCTCTGTCACTCCGCCGAGAAGAATCAGCGCTGTTCCGTATGCGATAGCCGCAATCGGAAGTGCAATCAGCGTTGCGATCTGTGTGCCTGCAAATAATTCAAAGAGAAGATGCACAACTTTCGCAACAATTCCCATGATCAGTGCTGCAATTCCGGGGATAACAAAGGTTTTTTTCTGTTCCTGCACATATCCCACTTCATCCCGAAGAGAGTGCGAGTTTAAAATACACGTACACGCGGAAAATACAATCTTACTTACGACAACTGCATAGATTCCCCATTTAAATACAACCATCATAATAAACAGTGCCACAACATGAACAACCAGCGCGATCGCTGCATTTCGAACCGGAATCATCATTTTGTCCAGTCCTTGCAGAACTGCATTTGTCACCGTAGACAAACAGTAGAAAATAACGGAAATTGCTCCTAATTGTAAAATAAGCGCGGCTTCTTTGTTATCTTCTGTAAAGAAAAGGAGATCCAGTACCGGTTTTGCCAATACAATCAGTCCGACTGCACTGGGAATTGCAATCATCATATCAAACTTGGCAAATGTATTAATCTTGCGATGCACCTGCTTTCTGCTTCCGGTCTTTACCGTTGCCACAAGACTTGGAATCAGTGACGCTGCCAATGCGTTGGAAAATGCAAGCGGCACATTAATGACCGTATCATACTTTCCACTTAAGATTCCAAGATAACTGGCATATTCACTTTCTTTAAATCCCTGTGCTGACATGATCACACCGTACATGGAATTGTCGATCACTCCGCACAGATTGTAAACCGTTGCACTGATAAGAACTGGAGCAATGGTAATCAGCAGAATCTTGAAGATTCTCTGATAACTCTCTACCGGTCCTCTTCTCTCTCTCTTTATTTTCTTTTGGAACACCTTACGAAATGCAAGGAAGATCAGCACCAAAAATGCCAATGCAATCGCTGCACCCATAACGGTTCCGACGGTTCCGCCGGCAGCAGCATAAGCATAGCTATATGCGTGAACCCCACGCTTCTTGGCAATATTTTTCCCCAGCTTCAGAAGGAAGTATGCTCCTGCAATACTTGCCACTGCATTGACCACCTGCTCAAGGACCTGAGAAAAAGCAGTCGGGATCATAGAACCATTTCCCTGGAAGAATCCACGGAAAACACCCATAACTGCAACAATCAACACACACGGCGCCAACACTCGCATAGCAATGGCACTGTATTTCATTGCCATAATGTTTTCCGCAATAAAATCTGCTCCGAAGAACAGAATCAGACACGCAGTACCACCTACTACAAATGCAAAAGTCAACGCACCGCGGAACACACGCATGGCATTTCGATATTCCTTTGTTGCAACTCTGGCAGATATCAATTTCGATACTGCCAGCGGAAGACTGTAGGACGTCAAGGTAAGGACGATTGCATAGATCTGAAATGCAACTCCGTAATATCCCATTCCTGTATCTCCCAGAATATTAACAAGCGGTACTCTGTATACAGCACCGATAATTTTAGTTATGACTCCGGCAATCGCAAGGATAGAACCTTGTACCATAAAATTCTTACCGGATTTTTTGGCTTTTTCTGACATGCTTGTACTCCATTTATCTTAAGATGTTCAACTTCGACAGAATCTGTCTCTGTCTGTCTTCCATCACAAGTCTTTCCTCTTCTTCTATATGATCGTATCCTGTTAAGTGTAACACAGAATGTGCAATTAGAAAAGCAAATTCTCGCTCTATGGAATGTCCGAATTCTTCTGCCTGTTCTATAACTTTTTCTTTTGAGATGACGATATCTCCGAGAAGAAGTTCTCCTGTCTCAGGATGGAAATACTCATCTGCCTCCTCAAGAAAATTAAACTCTCCAGGCTGTTCATAATCTACCATCGGAAATGACAGGACATCGGTTGCTCTGTCGATTCCGCGAAATTCCATGTTCATCTCATGAATCTGTTCGTTCATAGTAAGGAGCAGATTTACTTCCGCCTCATATGGACAACCCACATCATCAAGTGCAGCCTCAATGACAGTTCGTGCTAATTTTTCGCATGGAAGGGATAACTTAAGCTCCCCCTCTTCTTCATAGTAAAGTGTCATTACTTTCTCCTTCTGTTCTTCTCTCTTGTTTTCGCATGAGAAGCTTTTTTCTCATATTCCTCATAAGCTTTTACAATCTTCTGCACCAGCGGATGACGCACCACATCCTTGCTGGTCAATCTGCAAATACTGATATCCTCAATATTTTTCACAACCTGTACAGCCGTATCTAATCCAGACACCTGTCCAGCGGGCAGATCCTTTTGTGTTTCGTCACCGGTAATGACTACCTTTGAGCCAAATCCGATACGTGTCAGAAACATTTTCATCTGTGCCGGTGTTGTATTCTGGGCTTCATCCAAAATAATAAACGCATTATCAAGGGTACGTCCTCGCATATAGGCAAGCGGCGCCACTTCAATCAATCCTTTTTCTGAATTTTTCAGGAAACTCTCCGCTCCCATAATTTGATAAAGAGCGTCATATAAAGGACGCAGATAAGGGTCTATCTTACTTTGCAGATCACCCGGAAGGAACCCAAGCTTCTCGCCTGCCTCAATCGCCGGTCTCGTAAGAATGATCCGTCCTACCTCATTATTTTTAAATGCTGTGATCGCCATTGCCATTGCAAGATATGTCTTTCCGGTTCCTGCAGGGCCAAGACCGAACACGATCATTTTCTTACGGATTGCATCCACATACTTTTTCTGACCGAGAGTTTTAGGCTTGATTGGTTTACCCTGAATTGTATGACAGATAATATCACGGTCAATGTCAAGTACACTCTCTTCTTTATCTTCCATCACAAGAGACAACGTATAATCTACATTTTGCTCTTCAATCGTATTTCCTCTTCTGGATAGTTCAAGAAGCTGACGCAGAACCTGCTTCGCCTGTTCAACTTTTACCGCTTCTCCCATGATCTTCACATGCTCATTTCTTGCGATCAATGTAACATGAAGCGTCCGCTCTATTTTCTTCGCAAATGCATCAAATTGTCCAAATACATTTCCGGCGTCTTCTGCCGGAATCTCAATGACTGCCTCCATCATCCCCATGAATTGTCTCTCCTTGTTGTTTTTCTTCGATTCTTGGAACTTCTTTTAATTCGGAAGGTCTGCTTTCTCCTATCGGCATGGAGACCTGAAGATTCCCCGCTGCCTTGGCACAATCCTTCCCTCTGTATATTTTAACATCATTCCCAATAATTTCTACCCCTTTTTTCTCTAATTCTTCCTTATATTTTAAGAATTGTCTGCTTAAAATCTGTTGTTGATCTTTTTTTGTATATTTTCTTCTCTCTGACTGATACGGAATCACCTTGCGGATACCGAAGTACACCGGAAGCGAAAAGCTGTCAGACAGGCAAAGCTGTCTTATGCTTCCTTTGATCTCATACTCCTTTTGCGTGCTTTTTATATTTCCCAATGTGAAACGATAGTTTCCGAAAATCAACGTATATTCTTCCTTGATGCCTGTTTGCTTTTTTGAAAAAGACTCATACTTCTTTTCTTCATAATAATCTTCACAGCTCTCCTCATACTCTAAAGTTGTGATACCCGTAATGTCTGCATCCGCCTGACGATATTGGTATCCGGTCACTTCTTTGGCATCATTTAGAACCGGCACCTGACCGGAGACAAGAATCGTCCCTTTTTTCACCTTCTCTCCCCTTTTCACCTGTACAGTCCCTTTTCGCACAGTTATGCTGTCTATGACACAATCTCTGTCAGCAACAAGATCCATTGCATTTTCTGTCTCGTCTTCCTTCGTTCCTGTTGAAATAGAATCCTCATTCTCCTTTACCTGTATATACAGCTTCGTCCCCTGTATAGAAGCGGACACCCATATGATGTCTCCGTATTCCCGCCGCAGATCTTTTACAATTCTCCCACAATCCACTTGCGACTTCTTCATGCCGCTTTTTATTTCTCTGGAGCTTAAATACTTCAACAAAATCTCATCGGTATAGCTTTTATTTCCGGAAATATCAATCCCCCATATAAAACGGGAAAATAAATAAAGCAACGAAATACAGAAAACAGCGCCTGCAAAGAACATTTTCCGATTCCGATATCGGTGTAAAAAAAAAGGAAGACCGGTTCTTTTGATGATCACGACTCTTGTCCCCGTCTTCCGAAGTACCGGCTTTAACTGCCGGAACCCTTTTATCGTAATATTCATTTCGTAAGCCTGACCGACCGGTCTAAGCCCCCACAAGTAGATTCCTCTATGACTGCATGCATTGAGGAATCGCTCCACGGAAGATCCGCTTACCCGAATCTGTAAATAGCCTCTGACATATCGGATGATATCTAACAGCACTTTATACTCTCCTTCCGGTCAATGTTGATACTCAATCCCCGTGATCTGCCCATGGATCATCATTTCATCATTTGTATAATAAGCTACTTGAAGACCTTTACCGGTCACTTTAATAAGACCTGCTTTTGTCTGAATTCGTACCACAGAATCCGTATATTCGATCATTCCCCGATAATTTTCAATACATAGTTCCTGCTGACCTGTCATAGTAAGAACCGGCATCCCCATCACCACATCTTTGGGAAGCTCTGATACTTCCGCCATTTTTTTCTTCAATGACTGTCCCATAGAAACACCAATTTTTCATTTTATTATAACTTATGTCACTGCACAGCTTCTTATGTCTGAATACTTACTGATTAAGCAGCCTATTTTTTTCTTCCTCCAAGGAGTACCGGAACTCCAAGCTTAAAGACGGTTGCCGCCGATAACAAAAGCCACGGGAGCACTCTTCCGGCTCCTTCCTTCTCATTACAGACTTCCGACACATGTTCAAAAGAAGCTATGAAACGCTTCTTTCCATCTATCGTATCTCCAATAATTTTCAAGATTCCATATCCCTGCGTTACCATGTGTACAGAAAGAAGAACTTTACAAAAAGTCTTCGTTCTCTTCTGCAAGAAATAATACCCTGCAATGAAAAATCCTAAAATTGTTGCAATATGATGAATGATTTCTGCGATACAGTTCTTCTTTGTCTCCATGTTCTTCTCCTTCACTTCTGTCCGATCCGTATTCTAATCTATGCGTACATTGCTCTGTACATACCTCGTCTATAAGAATGATTATACATCATGCTGCAGCAAAAAAACAAAAGGAAACGAACGCAAATTTCTACATAAATCTCCGAAAATCTCTAAGCATACATTTTCCGCAGCGCTTTCCTGAATTGAATTGCAAACAGCACGATCGTGAAAGATACCGCCAGAAAGTCTGCGATTGGTTCCGCCAAGTATACTGCCATTGTCTGGTCACTCTTGAAAATCTGCGGGAGCACAAAGATAAGTGGAAGCAGTAATACAAATTTTCTCATAATCGCTACGATTATAGATTCCACTGCCCTTCCCAGTGAATTAAATGTCATCTGGCAAGCCATCTGAATTCCCATCATAAACAGTGCTGCAAGATAAACACGAAGCGCTGTTTTCGTGAATGCTATAAGCTTCAGATCTGAAGTAAACATTCTTACAAATCCACCCGGAAGAACCATAACCATTGCCCAGAGAAAAAGTGCGTACCCAAGGCTGATCTTCAATAATAATTTAAAAGCATCCTTCACACGCCTTGCGCTTCCTGCTCCATAGTTATAGCTGATGATCGGCTGCGCTCCCTGACCAAGTCCCTGCAAAGGAAGCATAGCAAACTGCATAACACTTGTCAGGATTGTCATAGCTCCCACGGCAATATCTCCGCCGAATTTTTGAAGCGAAGAATTAAAACAGATAGAAATGACACTCTCACTTGCCTGCATAATAAAAGTTGATGTACCAAGTGCAAGACAAGGAAGAATTACAGATGCTGACAGACGCATATTTTCTTTCCTGATCTTTAAAATAGTTTTCTTTCCAAACAAAAAAGATACCACCCAGATACAGGATAATGCCTGAGAAATAATTGTTGCAAGCGCCGCGCCCTGCACATCCATATTGAAACCAAAAATAAAGATTGGATCTAATACGATGTTAGACACTGCACCAATCAGAACAGACAGCATTCCGGTTTTTGCAAATCCCTGCGCTGTAATAAATGCATTCATTCCAAGCGTCAACTGTACGAAAATCGTTCCGACAGAATAAATGTTCATATATCTTGTTCCATAGCTAATCGTATTTTCACTTGCTCCAAACGCCATAAGAAGATCTCGGTTCCAGATAAGGAGCACTGCTGTCAACACAAAAGAAATGAGAATCTGTGTTGTAAAGCAATTGCCCAGAATCTTTTCTGCCGAATCGTTATCTTTTTTCCCCATGGCAATGGACGCTCTGGGTGAACCTCCGAATCCAACCAGCGCTGCAAATGCCGACACCATCATAATAAGCGGCATACAGACTCCGACACCGGTAAGTGCATCTGCCCCTATCTCCGGAATGTGACCGATATAAATACGGTCAACAATATTGTAAAGCATATTAATAAGCTGGGCTGCAACCGTAGGCAACGCCAGCTTAAGAAGTAATTTTCCTATGGGTTCTTTCCCAAGAAATTCTTTATCCTGATCCATGACTAACCTCTCCTCGTAAAATCTAATTGCAGAGAATAATTATACTATCCTTGCAGAGGTTGTCAATCATTACAAATCGTTTAATAATTTCTTTATATTTTCTTTAACCCCTGAATTACCTGCAACTGTTTTATTTATTTTCAATGACACGTTCATTTCATTTGTTACAATATTCATAGTATTTTCAAGCAAAAGACCTTTTTTTACCTCAAATTTTTTAATGTCTTTCCATTCTAATAAAAGGCAATCTAAAATACTATAATTGCCATCAACAGGGAAAATATAAGTTCCCATTTCATCAAATCCAAATAAGTATAAGGTGACTTTTTCAGATATGTTTTATTTCCTTTCAAATATCTTTCCACAAGACAGTCAGTTTGATAAAATAATACGTATCTTTGTGACGATTTTGTTAGCATATATCAATCATATAAAAAAGTAACCGCCCCTCTGCCAAAGGAATGCGGTTGCTTTTTTGTAACCATATAAACTTGGACTGACTGTCCTCCGAGTAGTGCTTTTTTCTAATTTCATTTTAACAAATACCTATTCAAATGTCAAATCTGACACTCTTAAAGCGAAAATTCATTTACGTCTATTTGGGCTTTATTTTACAATCCCTTCTCTTTCAATCCATGCACCAACTCTACATAGAATTCTCTCACATCAAACCCTTGAATATTTTCTCGATTCAGATCAATCATATCTCCATGAGAGATTCCTCTTTTTCCATCAACTGTCAGAAAATGATAATCTTCTCCCCACGGAAACGAGCTTTCTGACACGAGTCCGTCATTTGATCCATCAAAATATTTTACCAATTCATAGGAAAAATTTAATGGAAATCTTCCGCCGGAAGCAACATTTAACTTAGAACCGACACTCTGATAATACACATTCGGCTGATCTACTACTTCTTCATTCAAGTCCAATAAATAATCTGCAAATTCGCATCCTCTGTGTGGAGTGTTAATCGTCGTAAGTGACGCCACATACTGTGACATACCCAGCCGGCTGATTGCGTAACGGGTATCAAGACCTCCTTTGGAATGTGCGATTACATTCACTTTAGAAGCCCCTGTTTCTTTTAGAACTTCCATGATCCGTTCACTTAATTCTCTCCCGCTGTCCGCAACAGATGCTGCTGACTGATGATTTCCGTAATAGATTCTTGCACCGTGTCTTTTTAGTTCTTTCGGAATACGCCCCCAATAATTAAAATATCGGAAATCGCGAAAGAAGACACCATGAACCATAAGAATCGGATATTTTGTGTCGCAGATTTTTTCATTCTTTCGTTCAAGGTAATATAGATTTTTTTCATTTTCAAAAGACACTTCGTTGGAAGCAAGACGCATAAGTTTTGTAAGCACAATAAGATTTACAATCGGAATAAAGCCGCACATAATTCCTATCACACGCCATTTGATTCCGATTTGGACAGAGCTTATATATAACCGGATGATCCCATTCCAGAATACCACCGTCTCTGCCAAAAATACACAAAGAAGGTTAAGTAGCCACAGTAGCTTATTTTCTTTGAATACGACCGGAATCATAGCCAGTATATATACTGCTGATATCAGCATAGAAATCAAAAATATTCTGAGGAGCTCACATCCGCTATAACAAAAGCGAAATCTTCGGCTTGTAATCTTTCCCCTTTCCATTGTCGGTTTTATATTTCAATATAAATAAAAAACAAGTAGAAAAATCATTCCCCATATTCCGAGAAACTTATCGTAAAGAATCGGAAGATTCCCAGTTAAAATAACGACTGCCGATGCCACAAGCCTTACACACCACGTTTTGATTGTATTTCCCATATCTGCTTTTCCTCCTTACCTTACAGAAAGAATAACACTCTTATCACCCCAAGTACAAGTAAATGTACCGGATAAAACCAATAGAAAAACCATTTGGAAAAATTCTGTCCTTTTTCCGCTCTTTTCCCGTTATAAAAATAAAGGAGTATGATTGCGGCAAATATCATTCCTGCCATACTTCCAAGTGTATAGGTGACATTCTCAACCAGCGAAAATCTTCCAATTCCTCCAAGAAAGTTAAAGCTGCCAAATAAACAGGTGGCTGCTGTAAATGCAATCTTTTTCCTTGTTCTGTTCTCTCTTGCCCATGCAAAAAGAAGAGTAAAAACAGGAGCCAGAAACGCCCAGTCAGAAAGCAACGATATCATAACAAAGAGGAAAATCAACGAGTATTTCCATTCTTTAATTTTCACATATTCTAATACGCACAAAAGGAAGAAGCACAACAACAACGTAAACATCATGTTCATTTCTGTAATGTTCAGTATTCTTCCCTTCGTATGAGACAGGCTATATGGAAGCTGTGACAAGACCACGAACACAAGTAATCTCTTTCCGTATTGCTTTCTGGAATGTGTATAAGTAAAGCCCTCCACTAAGAAATAACACATTGTGATCGCAGTAAAGTAACCGATATCTGTAAAAAATTCAGCCCAAAATGTACCTGTCTCCATAAAAATATAGGAAATATGATTCAATAACATGACAAACATAGCAAAGTATTTAATTGTATCCCGGGTGAAGCCGGATTTCGTATTCATTATCATATTCATTGTTGTTTTCTCTTTCTCGAAGCTTTTATCGGATTTCGCATCCTGTATAATGCCGGATTCTTCTTATACGTTCTCATCAATATTCCTCCTAAATCCTACATAGGTTGCAATAAAGTAAACGGTATAGATTCCGAAGAATAGAATAAATGCTATGCCAAAATATTGGAAAATTGATGTAGAGACACCTGTGAAAAATATAAATTTCCGGCTCATGTAGATTCCGATGATTCCACTGATTCCGGCTGCAAATAATGCCGGGCACAGATAATAAGCGATCAACTGTTTCCGCACAGTCCTTGAAAGCTCTCTTCTGTCAAGTCCCAACTTTCGAAGCACATCATAGCGGAAGCGGTATTTTGTGGAATCTGATAACTGTTGAACCGATAGCACTGTAAGTGCAACGCATACAAACACAAGTCCTACATAAAAGGCTGGAAATATGATCGCCGATAGCATATAGCGCACCTCCGGGACTGCATTATCCCTCACCAGATTTACAGCAGCGTAGGTTACCACTGTATCCGAGCCAAAGCACCAGTTATTTTCTTTCTCGTCCTGATCGCCAAAGGCAAGGTCGTTACAGAGATTGTCAAGCTTCTGACTGAGAGACTGCGGTGCTTTCCCATTAAGATCAACTGCCAGCTCCGAATAATACGGCGTCATCTTCTCAACGATATGATCCGGTACTACAATGACATAGTCTCCTCCGTTATGTCCGTCTTGGGAAAAGGGTTCTGTTCGGTATCCGGCAAAGGTAAGAGCTTTTCCTTCATTTATCTTCTTGCAGATCGATAAGTTTTTAGAAAAATCCCCCAATTCGTTATGAATGCGCTCCTTTAGATGAATCAGATATTCATTCTCTTCCAACACTGTCGGACGATACCCGAGCATCCTCCGCAAATGATTATAATCTGTAAGGCTCATAAACGTATCGGAATTACAATAAGACTGATCATTTCCCGTTCGGATCTTTTTCTCATTCGGTGTTCCGTCTTCGTTTTTGTAAATTGTACCAAAATATTTAAGGTGTGTATAAAGCCATGTATTTACTTCATTTGTTCCATCTGTATAAATCCGATAAGTAAAAAATTGTAAAAAGAGAGGTTAATGTTCCCATTGTAAAACGCATTGTCTTAAGCTTGGAGGCAAATTGTCGGAGAAGAAAAAGATTCTCTCCTTTATAAACTGCTTTCCCTTTCTTTCTCACATAACAGATAATCCACGCAGACAAGCCCGTATAAAATAGATAGATTACAAGGGCAAGACCAACGAGAAATAGGACGATGCTTCCGGTGCTTCCAACACCTCCGCTAAGCAACAATACTCCGAATGTGATTAAAAATAAAATTGAAACCGGAAACAACCATCGTTTTATTTCTTCTCGCTTCTCCGTAATCTCTTCATTCCGATCAACAGATAAATCCCGAATTCACGGCTTCTTTTTTCCAGAATAAAACGAACCATGTAATGAATGAGCCACGCAATGATCCACACGATAAAGAAAGTGGCAATCCCGACCATAGCCGCCATCATTCCTGCAATGTTTCTATTCATCAGCCAGCTCACCTCCTGTCAGAGACAGTACGTCCAGAATCTCATTTAAAAAGTCTCTTCTTGTTTTCTTCCCTCTTACGAGCTCGTGAAAAATACTGCCGTCCTTCAAGAACAGGATTCTGCTGCAATAACTTGCTGAAAACGCATCGTGTGTGACCATGAAGATAGTTGTCCGCAAGGTTTCGTTAAGCTTTGCAAATGTCCGAAGTAAGGTTTGCGCCGATTTTGAATCCAAAGCTCCTGTTGGCTCATCTGCAAGGAGAAGGCATGGTTCATTTACAAGAGCTCTCGCGCACGCACAGCGCTGCTTCTGACCACCGGATACTTCGTATGGAAACTGGTTCTTTATCCCGTCGATTCCGAGAAGCTTCATCATCTGATCACATTTTCTTTGTATCTCTTTGCGGCTTCCCTTGCGAAGTGTCATTGCCAGAAGAATATTTTCCTCTAATGTCAAGGTGTCCAGAAGGTTGTAGTCCTGAAATACAAAGCCCAGATTCTTCTTTCGAAAATCTGACAGCTCATCTTCACTAAGCTCTGTAATATCGACATCCTGATAATAGATATGACCTGCTGTTACGCGGTCAATTGTAGAAAGCATATTAAGAAGTGTCGTTTTGCCGGAGCCGGACGCCCCATAACACCTATGAATTCTCCCTGATCCACATGAAAGCTTACCCGATCGACTGCCTTTGTCACATTGCTTCCGGTGAACCCTTTTTCGAAAATCCGCTCGATTTCCTCTGGCTTTATACCGATTCCGTTGTCTTTTACCGTCAGACGGACACCATTTTCTGTATGCTCGGTAAAGATCCTGATATGAGCCCCTTGCTCCTTGCTGTATTTTGCACTGTTTAATAATAGTTGATTCAAAATAAAGCCGATCCATTTCCCATCGGTATATGCAATGTCCGGGCAATTCACTTCTGCCTGTATTCCCTTTTGTATCAGATAGCGTTTATTTCGTTGAAGGATCTCTGCAGCCGTTTGTCCAAGATCTGTTTCCCGAATCATATAATCCTGATAGACCTCGTCTGATCTTGCATAATACAGGGCCATGTCCACATAGTTTTCTATTTTTCGATTTTCAAGTGCAATTCGTCTGGTCAGTGTTTCTTTATGATTTTCACACATAAGATCAATCCCTGTGATCGGCGCTTTGATTTCATGTACCCAGCTCTCAATATATTCCCGATATTCTTTTTTCTCGTCTTCAATCGCACGAATCCGCTCAATGACCGATTTATTTGATTTTCTGATCAACTCCCGATAGATCTGATCCTCCAGATGCACAGAATCCGGCATCAGCTCTCCCAGAAGATAGTGCTGATCGATCTGCTCCATCATTTCTTTCATTTTCTTAAAATAATTCCTTCTGGAAATATAGTGGACACTAAGCCACACAAGAAAAACCAGTCCCCAAACAACTGTAATCAGAATGCAATTGCTTTTCGGATAACCGGTTATACGAAGAAAAAATAAGAGAAAACCAAGACACACAATCTGAAGAAGGATCAGCAAGATGCGATCCTTCAAGTATGACGCAAGGCTCATGGAGCCTGTACTTTCTCGTCTCATATATAATACCCCATTCCTCGTTTTGTCTTAATATAGTCTTGTGGAAGACCGATTTCTTTTAATTTGCCTCGAATACGAGTCATATTTACGCTCAGCGCATTATCATCAAGAAAAACCTGCTGATCCCACAAATATTCAATCAAATCCATGCGGGAGACAATCTGTCCTTTGTGTAAAAGCAGACAATGCAGAATCTTCAGTTCATTTTTCGTAAGCTCCGCCTGTGCATTTTCCCGATTGTCGGCAGTTTTCCTGTATATAACGCCTCTGGCAATGTCCAAGGTTAAATCACCGCAGACAATCGTTGTCCGTTCTTCATAATCTTTAGCCCTGGCAGAACGCTTCAACACGGCTGCAATACGCGCCAATAAAATAGGGGCTTGAAATGGTTTAGTGATATAGTCATCACCGCCCTTTAACATTCCGGTTAATTCATCCATAGAATCCGTGCGGCTGGTGAGAAAAATAATCGGCACTTCAGAACTTTTACGGATTTCTGTACAGATATCATAACCGGACTCTACCGGAAGATTAAGATCCAGTAAGAGAAGATCCGGTTCTTTTTCTAATACTGTTCCAGCCACATCCGTAAAATCTTCTACTTCTGACACCTGATATAATGCATTCGATAAAAGTTGGCATAATTCCTGCCGGATGGCCGGCTCATCTTCCACTACCATTCTTTCACGCTTTATTTATGATACGGTTCACCATGGATAATCCTGTAACTGCGATAAATCTGTTCCAGAAGAATCACCCTCATCAACTGATGCGGAAATGTCATTTTTGAAAAACTGAGTGCATAATCAGATCTTGCAAGCACTTGTTCACCAAGTCCGATGGAACCGCCGATGATAAACGTAATATGACTGATCCCCTGAACGCCGAGCGTATCAATCTTATCTGCAAGTTCCTCGGAAGTTACCTGCTTCCCCTGAATTTCCAATGTAATAACATAGGCGTCATCCTTCACAGATTTTAAGATTCGCTCTCCTTCTTTGGAGCGGATCATCTGCTCCACATTCTCACTTGCATTATCCGGTGTTTTTTCATCTGCGACTTCCATAATCTCTAATTTACAGTATTTGGATAATCTCTTACTGTACTCGGCAATCGCGTCTTTTAAATATTTTTCTTTGATCTTTCCGACTGTAATGATTGTAATTTTCATTGATTTCTCCTGTATTAACGCTTCCAGCTTTTTAATTCTTCTTTTTCTTCTCTGCTCACACGGTAAGATTCCCGTATTTTCTGGATCGTTTTATTATGCGTAAATTCATCCATTGTGTTTTCCTTTAAAAGTCTTCTTGTCTTTTCGGGATATTTCACGTAGCAGACTGACAATGTCCACGCCACTGCCATTTTCACATAATATCCTTCATGTCTTGTATGTTCGCATATAGAAAGCACCCGGTCAATATAAGAATCATTGATAAAATAATCCAGAAGGGACACAATTCCGAAGCGAAGCTCGTACTCTCTCTGGCTGTGCAAATACGTTTCAAGATAGGCGAAGCTTTCTTCCTGATACTTTTCCATGAATTTATAGGTGTTGCTGCAGCAGTCACAGACTGCCCAGTTATGAATCTTCGGTACAAATCGATCAAGGTAGAAAAACCGCTCTTTTAATTCCATCTTTGCATATGCGATCACTAGACCTTCCAGCATGATTTCTTCGTGATAAGAGCCTTTGTCCGCACTTATTTTCTCATACGCCTCATTAAGATATGCTCGGAAATCTCCCTTTGCAATTTCTTTTGCCAGCGCGCGCAGCTTCGGCATCCGCACGCCAAGCACATGTTTCGTTCCCGGCAGCAGGTTTTCATTGAATTTTTTATAATCCTCTTCTGATAATTGTTCCAGACGCATTCTTATATTTTCTATCATTTAGCTTTCCTCATAAACATATAATTCGTGCAGTGCGCGCGTAGCGCTGATATATTTTGCCTGCTTATAGAGAGGATTTGTCTCTCTTCCCAGTACAGCAAAGACCTGATCGAATTCCAACCCTTTTGCAAGATAAAAGGTTGTGACAGTCATTCCTTTCTTGAATACGGATGTGTCGCGATCCATATAGGATACCGGAAGCTGGCGATTCTTAAGCAGACGGTAAATATCATAGGCATCCGATTCATTCATTGTGATTACTGCTGCGGTTTCATATTGAGCATTTGCAGATTTCACCTGTTTTTCTATATTTTCCAGCATTTCCTCCATCGAAAGACCATGAAACTCTTCTACTTCTTTACCGTGCCGCTGAAACAGCTCCAGACCCTCACCGCCTCGTATTCTCTCCGCATATTCTGCAATTTCCAAGGTATTGCGGTAACTTTTGTTCATAACGATTTTTCTTATTTTTCTGCCAAAAATCTTCGGGAGGAACTTTGTCACGTCCTGGCATTCGCTGTCCATCGTCTGTGCGCGGTCCCCGAGAATGGTCATTCGACAATGAAATAGCATGGACAGTATGCTATATTGCAGATAAGAATAATCCTGCATTTCATCAATGACCAAATGCTTGATATTCTTATGCTTCCTGCTTCCTTTCAAGCGGTATTTCAAATATAACATCGGAAATACATCTTCATATTCTAATTTTCTCCGCTCATACTCCGCATTCGAAAGTTCCGGATATCCGCAGTCTTTTAACAGCCATCCGTAGATTTCATAAAGATCCGTTGTCACATACATTTTCTGGAAGGTCTCACGAAGTGCTTCCATATCTTCCTCAGAAATATTCTTCCCGCGCAGCGTCTCGTATTCGTCGATCAGGTATTCCATTACCGCATCCATTCTCGCAAGCAGCGGAACTGTCTGGAATTTAAAATAAAAAAGATGAAGGATCTCTTCTTCGGTCTTATGAACGCCTTTAAATGTAATGCTTCGGATATTCACAAGATCTTCCTCCAGCATTGCCAGAAATCCTTCCATCTGTCCGATGAAGCTTGCTGACTGCTTCTCCTTAAAGCGGATTTCCCATTCACTGTCTTGGAATTTCATCTTCTTCTCTAAATAGTCATAACGATCTTCACAGTCATTTGCAACTTCTTTTAATTCCTTGTAAGCAAAGAGATCAAAGCTCATTTCCTGTATATGTTCCTCTCCCAATTCCGGAAGAATGTGAGAAATGTAATCAGAAAACACATTGTTCGGTGACAGAATTAAAATATTAGCCGCCTTTAAATTTTCACGGTCATGATACAAAAGATAGGCAATCCGATGGAGCGCCACAGATGTTTTGCCACTTCCCGCCGCACCTTGAATCGCCAGAATCCGGTCTTTCGTATTGCGGATAATCGCATTCTGCTCTTTTTGAATGGTGCGTACAATATTTTTAAGCTGTACGTCTCCGCCGCTTCCAAGTTCCTGTTTTAGAATTTCATCGTCAATCTTCGTATCACTTTCGAAGCCGTAGATCATATGCCCGTTTTTTATCTTGTACTGCCACTTGGATGTGATCTCACCCTCCATTCTTCCCCCCGGAGCGTCATAGGCTGGCGGCCCCCTGTCCTAAACGGAGAACTGGCTATGAA
>OGPN01000689.1_pt1 | contig 24029 bp, 15 predicted proteins | sample 1552941 | NCBI WGS metagenome assembly OGPN01 (sample SAMEA2580220, study PRJEB22360) | human gut metagenome | biome: human gut; feature: human-associated habitat; material: faeces | place: Denmark | collected 2008/2010
CCAGTACGCCCTCTGTGCGTCCCCAGCTTATTTGCGGAGGCCCGCCACACCCGGCAGCTCCTTGCCTTCGATGTATTCGAGCAGTGCGCCGCCGCCCGTAGAGACGTAGCTCACCTTGTCGGCCAGGCCGAACTTGTTGATGCAGGCCACCGAATCGCCGCCGCCGATGAGCGAGGAGGCGCCCTTCGAAGTGGCTTCGGCGATCGCTTCGGCCACGGCGCGCGAACCGGTCGCGAATTTGTCGATCTCGAACACGCCCACGGGACCGTTCCAGAGGATCGTCTTGCACTTGAGAATCTCCTCGCGGAAGACCTTCTTGCCTTCGTCGGCGATGTCCACGCCTTCCCAGCCGTCGGGAATGTTGTTGGCCGGAGCGACGTTCGTATTGGCGTCGGCCGAGAATGCGTCGGCGATCAGCGCGTCGGGCGACATCACGACCTTCACGCCCTTCTCCTTGGCCTTGGCCAGAATGTCGAGCGCCGTCTGGAACTGATCCGGCTCGCAGATCGAGTTGCCGACCTTGCCGCCCTCCGCAGCCGCGAAGGTATAGGTCATACCGCCGCCCAGCACCAGCACGTCGACCTTTTCGAGCAGGTTCTCGATGATGGTGATCTTAGTCGAAACCTTCGAACCGCCCAGAATGGCGCAGAACGGACGCTCCGGATTGAGCATGATGCCGTCGATGGCCTTCAGCTCGTTCTCCATCACGTAGCCGAACATCTTGTCGTTGGGGAAATAGTCGGCGATCAGGGCCGTCGAAGCGTGTGCGCGGTGCGCCGTACCGAACGCGTCGTTGATGTAGCAGTCGGCATACGATGCGAGCTTCTTGACGAACTCCTTCTGCGGACCCTCCTTCAGCGCCTTCTTGGCGGCCTTCTTCTCCTCGTCGGTGGCGTCTTCGGCCAGACCGCGGGGCTTGCCCTCCTCCTCGGCGTAGAAACGCAGGTTCTCCAGCAGCATCACCTCGCCGGGCTTGAGGTTCTTGGCCATCTCGGCGGCCTTCTCGCCCATGCAGTCGCCGGCGAACATCACCTTCACGCCCAGACGCTTCTCGATGGCGGGAACGATCTGCTCCAGCGAGAACTTGGGATCGGGATTCTTCTTGGGACGTCCCAGATGCGACATCAGGATCACCGAACCGCCCTTTTCGAGCACTTTCTTGATCGTGGGGATCGCCGCACGGATACGGGTGTCGTCCGTCACCTCGCCCTTTTCGTTGAGGGGCACATTGAAATCCACGCGGATGATTGCGCGCTTGCCTTTGAAATCGTAATTGTCGATTGCGAACATAGCTCTTTGATTTTGAATTATTTTGATGAATTGATCTTTCAGCTCCTTATTCCGGGGCAAATTTATGAAAATATTTTAGAAATCTGTTATTCCGATAACAGAAAAAATGATGCGGAACCGGGTCCGGAAGGCCGGAAATCCCTCCGCCGGCGCTTCGCCGGCAGGAGCCGCTCCACCCCGCGCGCCGTCAATAGAAGGTTCCCTTCGGGGCGAAGATCGCATAGCCGAAGTTGAACGTCAGGTACATGTTCTTCCAGTTGCGCAGGTCGTATTTGGTGAGCGCGAGACTCACCGGACCGATCGGGGTGTGATAGACCAGCGACGCCTCGGCGATATAGTGCCAGCGTTCGTCCGCGGTCGTGCTCAGCGATCCGGGCACATAGTCGCGTTTGGCGCGGAACATCGTATAGAAACCCGTGCGGAAGAAGAAGTTGGGCATCAGGTCGAAGGTCGGCATCACGCCGCCCGCGACGAAACGCTTGCCCCGGAAGTCGGGCATGTAGATCATCTGCGCATGCGAAACCGGCGTATAGGCAGGCATCGACATCAGCGTCGCGCCTCCCGTGGTGAATTCGGGATGGTTGGTAATCACGCCGTCGACGTTGACACCCAGCGAGAACCACCCCGTGCCGGGCATGTCGAAATACTTGTCCCACGTGAAACGCGCCCCGACCCACTGGCGGGTGGTCCGCGACAGGAACCGGTCGGCATTGAAAGGCTCGTACTTGTCGCGCCCCGTCACGAAGATGCCCGAAAGCCGCAGGTCGGAGCCTTTGCGCGGATAGAGGAACTTGTCGAGGGTGTTGCGGGCCAGCTCGGCCTTGAGACCGAAGAACGAATAGCGCGAATGGTCGGTGTCGTCGGCGAAAAGCACGTCCGAATCGTATCTGTAATTGATGTGTCCGCCGTTGGCGCGGAGCAGGAAGACCCCGCGGTGGGCGAGGGGCATGCCGGCGGCCACCGAGAAGAAGCTCTCGCTGTTCTTGACCTGCTGGGTGTTGTCGATCTTGGTGAGGTTGCCGAAAGCGCCGTGCCGGAAGTTGCGCACCGCGAAATTGTAGGAGTAGTCGAGGAACACCGGCTTCCACATGTAGAAATCCGTACGTCCGCCGATCGCGCCCCACGTATAGATCGGCCCCAGATAGAGATCGGCGCCCAGCTGCTGGCCCACGCGGCCGATCGTCTCGTAGTTGACGCCGATATAGGCTTGGTTGAAGGCCGTGGAGGAGATGTTGCCGCCGATGGTCAGTTTGAAGTTGGGCTTGGTGTGGAACTGCGCGGCGAACGAATAGCTTCCCCGGAGCGAGTCGTAGCGCACATGCGGGAAATCCATCGTGAAATCGCCGCCGGCGAGCACCGCATACAAGTTGTCGCGCAGCTCTTCGAATCCCATCGGGCGCTGGCGTCCGGGCGTGCGGCGGTCCACCTTCACGAAGTCGCGGATATAAGACTCCGGCGCTTCGGCCAGCCCCTCCAGCTTATAGTCGCTGAACCACAGCGGCGGCCATTTGGCACGGAACTCCTCGCGGCGCTCGGCGTAACGTTCGGGCGACCAGCGTTCGGAAACGCGTTCCAGTATCTGCGGCATGGCCTCCTTCGCATCGGCATAGCCGGCGTCCATGATCGCCACGGCGCTGTCGAAATCGAGCATGTTGACATCCACGGCGCGGCGCACCGTCACGCTGCGCCCTTTGGGCAGGTCGTAGTCGGTGTCGTGCATCGCCAGCATGAATGCCTGATCGAGGATGCTGCTGTTTTCGCTCGGCGGGGCGTTTCCCGCGGTGCAGATACTGCCCACGATCAGATCGGGGCGGAATCCCACGTCGAGGGGCCGCCACGGAAAGTTATCGTAGATGCCGCCGTCGTAAAGCAGCATCGAATCCTTCTTCATCGGTTTGAAAACCAGCGGAATGGACATCGACGAACGCACCGCTTCGCTCAGGTCGCCATTGCGCATCACCACGGGTTCGCGGGCGTTCATGTCGCTCGAAACGCACAGGAAAGGCACCATCAGGCGGTCGAAATCGCCCTCGGCGGCTGCCGTCGCCGGCGCGAAAAGCTCCGTCAGCGCCATGTCGATCGGTGTCGAGGAAAGCAGGTTCGTCACCCGGAACCGCTTGCCGGCGCCTCCCACGTTCATACGCACGCTCAGAAACGCCGGATTGTGACCGATCTGCCGGTAATAGGGAGTATAGCGGGGGTCGATGCGCCCCGAAACCCAATCCTTGACCACGCCCGACGCGACGATCTCGCGCATCTCGGCGGGCGAATAGCCCGCGGCGTACATCGCGGCGATGATCGAACCCATCGAGGTTCCGGCCACGTAGTCGATCGGCACGCCGTTCTCTTCGAGCGCTTCCAAAACGCCGATATGGTAAAGCCCCTTTGCGCCGCCGCCGCTCATCACGACGCCCACCGTACGGGGCCGCGCAGCCGGAGTCTCCGGATTCTGCGCCCCGGCAGCCCCTGCGACCAGCAGCAGCACCGAGATAAATGAGAGGGTTTTACGCAACATATCTCAATTTTTTTATAACTTTGCACGTTATACGAGTGGTAAAAGTAGGGAAAAAGCGTAAACAAACAAAATATGACCGACAAAATCAATGAACTCCTCCGACGTGTCGAAGAGTTTAAACCCAAGGCAGCGGCCGAGATCGAGGAATTCCGCATCAAAATCCTCGGCAAGAAAGGCGAACTGAACGCCCTGATGGAAGATTTCAAAACGGTGGCTCCGGAACTCAAACGCGAGCTAGGCCAGCAGCTCAACAAACTCAAAACCACGGCGCTCGACCGCATCAACAGCCTGCGCGAACAGCTGCAGGACGCAGCCTCCGACGACGGCGCCGCAACCGAAGACATGACCCGCCCCGGCTCGGCCGAACAACTCGGTTCGCGCCATCCGATTTCGCTGGTCAAGAACCAGATCGTGGAGGTCTTCTCGCGGCTGGGCTACACCGTCGCCGACGGTCCCGAAATCGAGGACGACTGGCACGTCTTCTCGGCGCTCAACTTCCCGCCCGAACACCCGGCGCGCGACATGCAGGACACCTTCTTCATCGAGAAGAATCCCGACATCCTGCTGCGCACGCACACCTCGTCGATTCAGGTGCGCACCATGGAGCACCAGAAGCCGCCCATCCGCGTCATCTGCCCCGGCCGCGTCTTCCGCAACGAAGCCATCTCCTACCGCGCGCACTGCATCTTCCACCAGATCGAAGGACTCTACATCGACGAAGGAGTCTCGTTCGCCGACATGAAGCAGTCGCTGCTCTACTTCGCCAAGGAGGTCTTCGGCGAACAGACCGTCATCCGCATGCGTCCCTCGTACTTCCCCTTCACCGAGCCTTCGGCCGAAGTGGACGTGTCGTGCAACCTCTGCGGCGGTAAGGGCTGTCCGGTCTGCAAGGGCACGGGCTGGCTCGAAATCATGGGCTGCGGCATGGTCGATCCCAACGTGCTGAAAGCAAACAACATAGACCCCGAAAAATATTCGGGATTCGCCTTCGGCATGGGTATTGAGCGCATCGCAATGCTCAAATACGGCGTGAAGGACCTGCGTCTCTATTTCGAAAACGACGTGCGGTTCCTCCACCAGTTCGACACGGCACTCTAAAACCACGATCCATGAAGCGTCTGACAGCGACAACGGCACTCTGCGTACTCTTCTGCACGGCTTTCGCCGCGGGGAAGGGTCCCGCCGCGACCGTACCCGGCGGTTACCCCGATTCGCTGCGCAGCGTCTGGCTCTATACCGAGGGCATCAAACAGAATACCATTTTTCACGATACGGTCCGGGCGCGGGAATATCTCACCGAGGCGATCCGCGCCGATTCGACCTACGCGCCGGCCTATTACGAAATGGCGACCAACGGCATGTACTCCACGCCCGACGAGGCGGTGGAGCTGGCCGTTGTCGCCCGGCGGGGGGGGGGGCGCTGCCCCGCCGCGCCTACCGGCTCGACACGACGAACAAATGGTATCATCAGTTCCTCGGACAGGCCCTGATCTTCGCCCAGCGTTACCCCGAAGCGCTCGGCGTCTACAAGCGCCTGCGCACCGCAGATCCGCAGAACCCCGACAACTACCGGCTTCTGGCGGCGCTCTACGAGCAGGTCCAGCAGCCCTATTCGGCCATCGCCACGCTCGACTCGGCGGAACTCCGCTTCGGGCGCATCCCGATGCTGAGCGCGATGAAACGCCAGCTGCTGATCTCCACGCGGCAGCTGGACAAAGCCGTCGACGAGGCCAAGGCCATGGTCGAAGCCGCCCCCTACGAAGCGCAGCACCATGTGGTGCTGGCCGACCTCTATGCGATTCTGAACAAGGACTCGCTGGCCATGGCGGAGTACGACCGCGCCATGCAGATCGACTCGACCGACGTCGCCACGCTGATGTCGCTGGCCGACTACTACAACGGCCGCCGCGATTACCGGTCGGTACTCAACGTCACCCAGCGGCTCTTCGACTCGGACCAGATGCCGCTCGACGCCAAGATCAAACGCTTCGAGCAGCTCACCTCCGACATGCGGTTCTACCGCGAATATTACATCCAGCTCAACGCGCTGGCCTCGACGCTGGCCGTACGCTATCCGCAGGACCGGCGGGTGGTGGAACTCTACGCCAAGCACCTGATCGCCTCAGGCGAACTGGAGCAGGCGCTGGCGCTCTACAAACTCCACCTCGACGACCAGCCGCCCGTCGAAAGCTACTACCGATCGGTAATCGACATCGAGAGCTATCTCCAGCATCCCGACTCGGCGGCCCTCTACATCAACCGGGCGCTGGAGCTTTTCCCCGGAGAGATCGACTTCCAGCTCTCGAAAGGCCACGTGCTGAACTACACCAAAGAGTACGACAAAGCAATAAAAGCCTATCAGCAGTCGCTCCGTTACGCCCGCACCGATTCGCTGCGCGGCGCGATCTGGGGGCTGATCGGCGACACATGGCACCAGAAAGCCGCGGCAGGGGAGTCCGGCGACGAAGAGGATTTCGTGCTCATCAGCCGCAAAGGTTCGTTCCGTTCGGCCATGAAGCAGTGCTACAAAGCCTATGACAGGAGCCTGCGCTACGATCCCGACAACGCCATGGTACTGAACAACTACGCCTATTTCCTCTCGCTTGAGGAGCGCGATCTGGAAAAGGCGCTCGCCATGGCCAGCCGCGCCACGGCCCTCACGGACAACAACCCCACCTACCTCGACACCCACGCTTGGGTGCTCTTCAAACTGGGACGTGTGGACGAAGCCCGGAAAATCATGCAGCAGGCCGTCGCCCTCGACGCGCAGGAAAGCGCCGCGCTGCTGGTCCACTACGGCGACATACTGAAGGCGCTGGGCGAGAATTTCATGGCCGAGATATACTGGCGCAAAGCCCTCGAAAAGGGCTACGACGCCGGGCGCATCGAACGCCGGATAACGGAAAGCAAAGCGAAAAAAGAGTAACCCTGCAAATGCGATGAAGCCGACGAAAAGCTGCATACTGACCCTTTTCCTGCTGTTCGCCGCCCTTGCGGCCTCCGCTCAGGCCGACCGCAAGATCGAACAGCAGAAGCGGGTTATCGCGGCGCTGGAGCAGAAAATCGCCGCCGAGGAGCGGGAGATTTCGAAGCTCAAGGAGGGCCGCGCCGCCACCGAGGTGCGCGTACGGCGTCTGGCCCGTCAGATAGATTCGCGGAACCAGCTGCTCGAAGAGACCGAGAAGCAGGCCCGCCTGCTGCGCGGGGAGATCGACCGCACGGACAGCGTCGCCGGAGACCTCGGCAGATCGCTGGACCGCAACCGTACCCAATACGCCGAAATGGTGCGCGAAGCCTATCGCAACTACCGGCACAACAATTATCTGACCTATATTTTCTCGTCGCGCGACTTCGCCGACATGGCCCGCAAGATCACCAACCTGCGGGAAGTGGCGTCGATGCGCGAACGCAAACTGCAGGACATCGCGGCGCTCTCGAAGCAGGTCGCCGAGGAGAAGGAGCTGCTCGACCGCCGCAAACGGTCGCTCGACTCGGTAACGCTCAAACTGAAAGCCCAGAAACAGAAACTCGAACGCGACGCCCGCAACGCCCGCACCAGCATCCGGCAGCTCTCCCAGAAGGAGAAAACGGCCCTCCAGCGCAAAATATCGCAGGAGCAGCAGCTCGACGTGGCCATCGGCGAACTGCGCAAACTGACCAAGGGCAACAAGGAGGGCGATTCGTTCTCGACCAAGACCACGGGCCTGCGGCTTCCCGTCACGGCGGGCCGCGTGAAGCGCTACAAGGAGAACATGGCCGAAATCACGGGTCCCAAGGGGGCGCACGTCATTTCGATCTACGACGGCAAGGTCGTGGACGTCAAGCGCAATCGCATAACCAACAAATACGACGTTTACGTGGCTCACGGCGAATATATAACCTCCTATGCCAACATGGGGTCGATCTGCGTCGAGAAGGGCCAGAAAGTGGCCAGAAACGCACAGTTGGGCACCATCGGTTCGGCGGTGAACATCATGACCATGGAAACGGAGTACAAACTCGTCTTCGGCATCTATCCGCCGAATCCGGGCCAGAAGCTCCGTGCCGAGAACTGTTTCAAGAAATAACATGAGGACGACATGCGACGGTGCGGTTTCCCGAAACCTGCTGCCGGCATCCGCAGGCAGACACCCGATTCCGGCAGTGGCCGGATCTCCGTCCAGCACCGGAAATCCGTGTCCCCAACGCCGAAAATCTCCGTCCAGCGCCGGAAATCCGCGTCCTCAGCAGCGAAACACCCCGGACGAAGGAGGAAGGACGTAAAATCTGAAAAATACGAAAAAATGGCTGTCAAATATTATACGGACGATTGCAGCTACCGGCTGCCCCAAAAACGGCTGACCTCGGAGTGGCTCCGCCGGGTCGCCGAAGCGGAAGGGTATGAGCTGGGCGAGGTAAGTTATATCTTCTGTTCGGCGCAGCGGCTGCTGGGGATGAAACGCCAGTACTTGGGCCACGACTATTTCACCGACGTCATCACGTTCGACTACAGCGACCGCAAAGGCGCCCGCGTAATTTCGGGCGACATCTTCATCGACGTCGAAACCGTCGCCGACAACGCCCGGCAGTACGGGTCCCCGACGCTTCAGGAGATGCGCAGGGTAGTGGTCCACGGCGTACTGCACCTCTGCGGGCAGGGCGACAAAACCCCCCGCACCAACGCGCAGATGCACCGCAAAGAGGACAAATACCTGAAGTTCTGGGAGGAGCAATAACAGCCCTCTTTTGCGTGCAATTCCAGCAGGGCAGGGCCGAAAAAAACGCCCCCTGCCGGAGAATCAACCAAGAATTGAGAACAGAGCAATGATTTTAGAATACGATATTATCGTCATCGGCGGCGGACACGCCGGATGCGAAGCGGCCTCGGCCGCCGCGCGTCTCGGCTCGCGCACGCTGCTGCTTACGATGGATATGACCAAAATGGCCTCGATGTCCTGCAACCCGGCAGTCGGCGGAGTCGCCAAAGGTCAAATTGTCAGAGAGATAGATGCTTTGGGCGGACAAATGGGCCGCATCACGGACCTCACGACCATCCAGTTCCGGATGCTCAACCGTTCGAAGGGCGCCGCCATGTGGAGTCCGCGCGCCCAGTGCGACAAATCGCGCTTCTCGGCCCAGTGGCGGCACACGCTCGAAAACACCGTGAACCTCTACATTTGGCAAGATGCGGCGACGGAGCTTCTCTTCGACACCGCCGGGGCCAAACCTCGCATAAAGGGCGTAAGGACCCAAATGGGCATCGAGTTCGCCTGCCGCGCCGTCGTGCTGACTTCGGGAACCTTTCTCGAAGGAATGATGCACTGCGGCACTTCGCACGCCGAAGGAGGCAGGGCGGGGGATGCCGCTTCGCACGGAATTACGGAATCCCTGCGCGCCGTAGGATTTGAAACGGGACGCATGAAAACAGGCACTCCGGCACGTCTCGACGCACGCACGATCGACTTCGAAGCGCTCGAACCGCAATACGGCGACGAAAATCCGGCCAAGTTCTCTTTTTCACCTGATACACAACCTGTTAAGCATCAACTGCCTTGTTTTCTGGTCTACACTTCGGCCGAGGTGCACGACCTGCTGCGCACCGGTTTCGACCGTTCGCCTCTGTTCAACGGAACGATCAAAGGAATAGGTCCCCGCTACTGTCCCAGCATCGAAGACAAGCTCCGGACTTTTGCCGACAAGGATCAGCACCAGCTCTTTCTGGAGCCCGAAGGCGAGTCGACCAACGAATATTATCTCAACGGATTTTCATCGTCGCTGCCTTGGGACATACAGTGGGAAGCGCTGCACAAAATCCGGGGATTCGAAGATTTGCACATATTCCGCCCCGGTTACGCCATCGAATACGACTATTTTCCGCCTACGCAACTGCACCATTCGCTCGAAACGAAACTCGTTTCCGGCTTGTATTTCGCAGGTCAGGTCAACGGAACGACCGGATACGAAGAGGCCGCGGCGCAGGGACTCATAGCCGGAATCAACGCACACCGGGCGCTGAAAGGGGAAGAAGCCGTGGTATTGCAGCGCGACGAAGCCTACATCGGAGTACTGATCGACGACCTCGTTACCAAAGGCGTGGACGAACCCTACCGCATGTTTACCTCGCGTGCCGAATACCGTATTTTGCTCCGGCAGGACAATGCGGATCTCAGACTTACTCCGATCGGATATAAAATAGGGCTGATTTCACAAAAAAGATACGCCCATTTCACCGAAAAAAAAGCATCCGTAGAATTGCTTATTTCCTTCGCCCGCCGGCAGAGCATCAAAGCAGCCGAAATTAACGACTATTTAAAATCGGTAAATTCGGAACCTTTGACTCAGGGAAGGAAGCTTTACGACATCCTGATGCGCAATAATGTTACGTTCGAATCGCTCTCGGAAGCACTCCCAAAACTCCGGAAATTCATCTCGGACAACAACATTTCAGCCGAAGCAATCGAAGAAGCCGAAATTCAAATCAAATACAAAGGCTATATAGAACGTGAAAAATTCATCGCAGAAAAAATCCACAGACTCGAAAACATTCGCATTCCTGAAGATTTCGATTTCCACTCGATGAACTCGCTGACGATAGAAGCCCGTCAGAAACTGACCCGGATACGCCCGGCAACAATAGGGCAGGCGTCCCGGATTCCGGGAGTTTCCCCGGCCGACGTCAATGTATTGCTGGTAAAATTCGGAAGATAAAATTCAGGCGTGTTCAACAAGCCGTTCCACGTGGAGCAAATTAGTGAACACAAACCCCTATATGATCACAAACCACAACACATAGTTCCACGTGGAACAAACTTAAAAGGCCGCTCGAATGAGCGGCCTTTTTGATTCAAATAAAGAGAATATCACTCTACAATCGCACACCAATTATACTTATCTTCGGCACGACCGTATTGAATATCCTGAAGACGTGTGTAAAGTTCCATACAAACCTTACCCACTTCTGTCCCATATTCATAAATATCATTTGTCTGCATATCGAAAATCTTCCCGATAGGGGAGATAACAGCCGCCGTTCCGCAGCCGCCGCACTCCTCGAAGGTAGGAAGCTCCTCTACAGGAATCAGACGGTCTTCGACCTCAAGCCCCATATCTCGCGCCAACTGCCGCAGACTCTTGTTGGTGATGGAAGGCAATACAGAAGAGGATTTCGGCGTAATATATTTACCCTCCTTAATACCGAAGAAATTGCAGGCTCCGCACTCTTCGATATACTTATGCTCTGCGGCATCGAGATACATGATATTCGAATAGCCCAATTTATGGCCGTTTTCACCCGACAGCAGGCTGGAAGCATAGTTGCCGCCGACCTTCACGTCGCCTGTTCCACGTGGAGCAGCGCGGTCCTGTTCACGGTCTATGGCAACGGAGATAGGCTTGATGCCGTCTTTGAAATAAGCACCCACGGGAGAGCAATAAACGATCAGCAAAGCATCCTTGGCAGGTTTGACCCCCAATCCGGCAGTCGTACCGAACATGACGGGACGCAGATAGAGCGATGCGCCGGTACCATAGGGAGGAATATATTTTTCGTTGCGTTTAACCACTTCGACGCAGGCCTTGACGATCATTTCGATCGTCGGGACGGGAAGGCAAAGACGTTCCGCTGAAGACTGCAACCGCTTGGCGTTCTCCTCTACACGGAAAAGACGGACTTTCCCATCGACGCCCCGAAAGGCTTTCAGCCCTTCGAACAACTCGATACCGTAATGCAGGCACGACGCCGACATGTGTATCTTGATATACTCGTCGCCCGTGACCTCCATCTCACTCCATTTGCCGTCCGTATAATAATAGCGAACGTTTGCGTCGGTCTTGCGATAATCGAATCCCAAGGCACCCCAATCCATATTTTCCATTATAATAAGTTTTAAAGGTTTTACAACATTATCCCACGACAGCGCCGCTGTTCGTCGCCTCATTCGGACTCAGCAGACGCAGTTTTCCGGAGGCATCCTCGGCCATCAGAATCATACCGCGCGACAAAATCCCCTTCAATTCGCGGGGTTGCAGATTGACCAGCACGAGCACCTGACGTCCGACCAACTCCTCAGGCGTGAAGTATTCGGCGATTCCCGATACTATTTCACGCTGATCTATACCCGTATCGACCGTCAATTTCAACAGTTTCTTCGTTTTCGCCACCTTTTCGGCCGCAAGAATCGTCGAAACCCGGATATCCATTTTCTGAAAATCGTCGAAACTTATCGCATCTTTCTGAGGTTCAACCTGTTGCGCCGACTCAGCCGCTGCATTGGCCTCTTTGGTCGCCGCAAGTTTGTCCAGCTGGCGCTGAATCACGTCGTCTTCGATTTTCTCGAACAGCAAAACCGGTTCCCCGATCTTATGCCCGGCGGCAATCAGATCCATCGTCCCCAACTGTTCCCATCCGAATTTCTCGACAGAGAGCATCTTCAGTATCTTCGCGGCGGAGAAGGGCATGAAAGGTTCGATCGCAATGGCCGTATTGGCCGTGATCTGCAACGCGATGTTGAGAATCGTCCCGACACGTTGGGGATCGGTCTTGACGACTTTCCACGGCTCGGTATCCGCAAGGTACTTGTTACCGATGCGGGCGATATTCATGGCGTCTTTCAGCGCTTCGCGGAAATGGTAATGTTCGATATTGGACTCCAGCGACGCCTTCACCGCAGCCACCTCGCCGACAGTCTGGCGGTCATAGTCATTCAGTTCGCCGCAGGCCGGAACCTCCCCGTCGTAATATTTCCGGGTCAGCACCAGCGCGCGATTCACGAAATTGCCCAGAACAGCAACCAGCTCGTTGTTGTTGCGGGCCTGAAAATCCTTCCACGTAAAGTCGTTGTCCTTGGTTTCGGGCGCATTGGCGCAGAGTACGTAACGAAGCACATCCTCCTTGCCCGGAAACTCTTCGAGGTATTCGTGCAGCCACACGGCCCAGTTGCGCGAGGTCGAAATCTTGTCGCCTTCGAGATTCAGGAACTCATTCGCCGGCACGTTTTCGGGCAGGATATAGCCGCCGTGCGCCTTGAGCATCGACGGGAAGACGATGCAGTGGAAAACGATATTGTCTTTGCCGATAAAATGAACCATCTTGGTGTCCTCCGACTTCCAATAGGTCTCCCAATCGGGTGTAAGGTCCTTTGTAGCAGATATATAACCGATCGGAGCGTCGAACCAGACATAAAGCACCTTCCCTTCGGCTCCCTCCACCGGCACGGGAATGCCCCAATCGAGGTCACGGCTCACGGCACGGGGCTGCAAACCTCCGTCCAGCCAGCTCTTGCACTGTCCGTAAACATTGCTTTTCCACTCTTTGTGCCCTTCGAGAATCCACTCGCGCAGGAATCCTTCGTACTGATCCAGCGGCAGATACCAGTGCTTCGTCTCACGCTTCACGGGCACGGAACCCGACACGGCGCTGTGCGGATCGATCAACTCGTCGGGCGAGAGGGTAGAGCCGCACTTCTCGCACTGGTCGCCGTAAGCGCGGTCGTTGCCGCATTTGGGACAGGTGCCGACGATATAACGGTCTGCGAGGAACGTCTGCGTCTCCTCGTCGTAATACTGCATCGAAGTCTGCTCGATGAACTTCCCCTCGTCGTACAACTTGCGGAAAAATTCCGAAGCGGTCTTGGCATGCGTCGCCGACGAAGTCCGCGAATAGATGTCGAACGACATTCCCAGCCCCTCGAACGACTTTTTGATCATATTGTGATAACGGTCCACGATCTGCTGCGGCGTCACCCCCTCCTTGCGGGCCTTGATGGTGATGGGCACGCCGTGTTCGTCGCTTCCGCAGACCGAAATCACGTCGCAGCCCCTGAGCCGCAGGTAACGGGTATAAATGTCCGAAGGTATGTAAACTCCCGCCAGATGGCCGATATGCACCGGACCGTTGGCATAGGGAAGAGCCGAGGTAACGAGATAACGCTTGAATTCTTTTGCCATAAAAACAGATACAGTATTACTAATTTCTGTCAAAATTAGTAATTTTTAGGCTAAAAAAAAGCAAAGCGCCATTATTTGTTTACAGATGGTAATAAACAAAAACCGGAACCTGAAATCAGGCCCCGGTTCAACGATCGATTCCGCTTCGGTCAGTCGATCGACAACTCGTCGATCAGCCATTTCGCGCCGGCGAACTTGTCGATGACGAAGAGCACGTAGCGGACATCCACGGCGATCGTGCGCTGCAGCTGCGGCTCGAAAGCCACGTCGCCCGACATCGCTTCCCAGTTGCCGTCGAACGCCAGACCGATCAGCTCGCCTTTGGCGTTCATCACCGGCGAACCCGAATTGCCGCCCGTAATATCGCAGTCGGCCAAAAAGGCCACCGGAAGTTCGCCCTCGGCGTTGGCATAACGTCCGAAATCCTTCGCGGCGTACAGCTCCTTGAGCTTGTCTGGAACCGTAAACTCCGTAGGATTCTTGGGATCTTCCTTCTCCATCACGCCCTTAAGCGTCGTATAATAGTTGTAGCGAATACCGTCCGCCGGATCGTAGGGCAGAACGCGGCCGTAAGTCAGGCGGATCGTAAAGTTCGCATCCGAAGCCCACGCCTTGTCGGGCTGCATACGCATCAGACCGGCGATGTAGAGACGGTGCCCGTCCTTGAACCTGCGGTTATTCTCCCGCTGGGCATCCGCCAGTTCGAGCAGTTTCGCATCGAGCGAACGCACGAATACGACCGCCGGATCGGCATCGCGTTTTCCCACCGAAAAATCATCCACGAAAGCCAGCGTGCCTTCTTCGGTGGAGAAAACCGAGTTATCGTACAGATAATCGACATAAGCATCCGTATCGCCGCCGAACCGCTTGTCGATCACTTCGGTGAACACCGTCGGAAGGTCTCCGCATTTCTCCTTGACGATCTGCATCATGCGCTTGGCTACACGTCGGTCCGTCGCCGGGTTGTAATCCTTGTAGAAAGCCCTCATGGCCTCCTTCGAACGCGCCGGATCGGTGATCTTCTCCACGGCGAGGAACGAACGCGCCGGCGTCAGGATCTCCACGGCCCGGTAAAGCGCCTCCCTGAGCACCTGCTCGGCCGCAAAAGCGGAAGCGTTGCCTTCCACCGCTTCGCGGATGCGGTCCAGCGCATCCATATAGCCTTCGGTCGGCAGCGTATTGGCTTCGGCCCATTTCCGGAAAGCCGCCTCCTGCGCCTCTTTCTGCGCCTTGACGTTCAGTTTGCGGATACCGCGCGACATGCCGATCGAATTCTTCCAGTAGTTCGACGACTGGGCGTATTTCGAAGCGTACTGAATCCGTACCTTGTCGCTTGCGGCCATATCCTCCTTGAGAATGGCCTGACGCTCGCCGCGGATGAAGATGCGCTGCGGATTCTCGATATCCAGCATGCGGTCGATCTCGAACGAAGTCATGTAACGCGACGTCGAACCGGGGAAACCCATGATCATCGCAAAGTCTCCCTCCTTGTATCCGTCCACCGAAACCTTCAGAAACTTGTCGGCCTTGTAAGGGCGGTTTTCGGGCGCGTAATCGGCCGGCTTGTTGTCGGGTCCGGCATAGACGCGAAAGACCGAGAAATCGCCCGTATGACGCGGCCACATCCAGTTGTCGGTGTCTCCGCCGAACTTGCCGATCGAAGTGGGGGGAGTTCCCACCAGACGCACGTCGCTGAAAACCTCGATCACGAAGGCGAAAAACTGGTTTCCGCCGAAGAAATCCTTCACCAGCACCTCCATGCCGGGATTGTCCTGCGCAATGCGGCTGCGCACGGCCGCAGCATGTTCGGCCACGATGCGCGCCCGCTCTTCGCCCGAAGCCACGTCGGGCACATATCCCAGAATGTCGGAAGTGACGTCCGAAATCTTGCGGATAAAACGCACCTTGAGTCCCGGAGCGGGGATCTCCTCTTCGCGCGACATGGCCCAGAAACCGTTTTTCAGGTAGTCGTGTTCGACGGACGACAGCGCCTGAATCGAACCGTAGCCGCAGTGGTGGTTGGTAAACAGCAGGCCGTCGGCCGAAACGATCTCGCCCGTACATCCGGGACCGAAGATCACGATGGCGTCCTTGAGCGAGGATTTATTGACGCTGTAAATCTCCTCGGCCGAAAGTTTGCACCCGCGGGCCTTCATCTCCTTGATATTCATTTTCTGAAGGTAGGGCAGCAGCCACATTCCCTCGTCGGCCGCAGCGGTCAAAGAGGCGCACGCCGCGGCGATCAGTAAAAAGAGTTTCTTCATACAGGATTCTTATTTGATATTTATCATGTTCAGGATCGAACGCTCGGCCCTGCGCCGCACCTCTTCGTCGAGCACGATTTCGGGCGATTCGTTTTCGAGACACGCGCAGATGTTTTCGAGCGTCACCATCTTCATGTACTTGCAGTTGTTGCATCCGCAGGTCTCGTCGTCGGGGGGTGCCGGAATAAACGTCTTGCCGGGGTAACGCTTCTTCATCTCGGCGAGGATGCCCGATTCGGTCACCACGATGAACTCGTCGGCGCCGCTGCGGCCGCAGTAGTCGAGGATCGCCGCCGTGGACCCTACGAAGTCGGCCACTTCGACGATATAGGCCCGGCATTCGGGATGCACGACGACCTTGGCGGCCGGATGCTCCTTTTTGAGCTGCAGCAACTTCTCCAGCGAAAATTCCTCGTGCACATGACATGCGCCGTCCCACAACACGATATTCTCGCGTCCCGTCAGCTTTTTGATATAACCTCCCAGATTGCGGTCGGGCGCGAAGATGATCGGTCGGTCGGCCGGAATCGACTGCACGACCTTCAGCGCATTGGACGAAGTGCAGCAGATATCGGTCAGGGCCTTGACGCCGACCGTGGTATTGACGTACGAAACGACCGTATGGCCGGGATATTTCGCCTTGAAGGCCGCAAAATCCTTCTCATCGCACGACTCGGCCAGCGAACATCCCGCTTCGGGGCAGGGAATCAGCACCTTCTTGTCGGGGCAGAGCACCTTGGCGGTCTCGGCCATGAAGTGCACGCCGGCGAACAGGATGATGTCGGCGTCTACCGACTGCGCCTTGACCGAGAGGGCCAGCGAGTCGCCCAGAAAGTCGGCCGCCTCCTGCACTTCGGGCGTGGTGTAATAATGGGCCAGTATGACGGCGCGCTTGCGGCGCTTGAGTTCATCGATCCGGCGGCGGATCTCCGCGGAGTTATTGACCTTCATTTTTTATTTTTATTATTTATTAATTTTAAATAAAGATATAAGAATAGAAATAATAGCTGTTGATACTGTTCACAAGTTTCCCCGCGATTTTTCTCTCAACATTTTCTCCTCTTCTTTTTCTTCTGTTTTTATTTCAATTATTTGATAGTCAATCTATAAAAATAATAATCGACAATTGTTCACAACTGTTTTCAACATTTCGACAGCCCTTTTTTGTGAACATTCTGTTGCTCTTTTGGGAGTCGGCCGCTGACTATAATTCGGCAAAACTTTTTTTGGTTTCGGCGAAAACTTGTATATACCCTCCCTGTTTCGGGATTTGCAACTCTTCGGGGCCGGAAGTTTTCATTATTTATCGTCGGTTATCAACAGGGTTTCTAACACGATTTCATCACCTTTTCGACAGTCTTTTCGGCGATTTCGCGGTACCATTTTTCGACCCTCGGATCGATGCCCGCCGCAGGGCGTCCCTCGTCGGAACCCTCCATGATGGACTGTACGATGGGTATTTCGCCCAGAAAATCCACGCCGTTCTCTTCGGCGTAACGGCGCGCGCCGCCTTTCCCGAAGATATAGTACCGGTTTTCGGGCAGTTCTTCGGGCGTGAACCACGCCATGTTTTCTATCACGCCCGCTACCGGGATGTTTACGTTTTCGTTGCGGAACATCTCCACACCGCGCACCACGTCGGCGACCGCCACCTGCTGGGGCGTCGAGACGATCACCGCGGCGTCGATTTTCAGTTCGCCTATAATAGAGAGGTGTACGTCGCCCGTTCCGGGGGGCAGGTCCGCGAGCAGGAAATCGAGCGTTCCCCATTTGGTCTGGTGGATCATCTGCTTGAGGGCGCTGACCGCCATGGCGCCGCGCCACAAAAGGGCGTCGGTCGGTTTGATGAAGAATCCGATCGACATGAGGCGTATGTCCATCGACTCGGCCGGAACGATGCGGTCCGTTCCCTCCTCCTGCACCGCATCGGGCAGGTACCCCTCCACGCCGAACATCTTGGGCTGCGAGGGACCGTAAATATCGGCGTCGAGAATTCCGACGCGGTAACCCATGTTGCGCAGTGCGACGGCGAGGTTGGCCGTCACGGTGGACTTGCCTACCCCGCCTTTGCCCGATGCCACGGCGATCACTTTGGCGATGCCGCCGGTGGTCGTCTTGAGCTTGGGTTCGGGCCGCGGCGCCGCGCCGCCCTCCTTGATGACGACCATGACGTTTTGCTGCGGGAATTCACGCCGGAGAATCTCCTCGGCTTGGTTTTTGATTTTCACCGCGAACGGGTCGCGGGCCTTGGCGAAACGGAGTACGACGGTGATCTTGCCGGCTCCGGAGGCGATATGCTCGATAAAGCCGCTGCCGACGATGTCCTGTCCCGTTTCGGGATGGACGACGGACGTCAGCAGATGTCTGATTTTTTCTTCCATGATTCGTGTTGTGACTACAATCGCAAAGATAACGTATATTTTGCAGAATAAATATAGCAGGGCCTATTATTTTATCGAAAAACGATAAATTTTATTTGTTTTTCGTAAAATTTCCTTATATTTGCAAAGGAAATCCGGACTCGGAACGAAACAGGACAAACAATAAACGATACGTTATGAATTTTATCAAGACTTTTCTGGCTGCGATCCTCGCCTTCGTCGTGGGGTCGTTTCTGGTGTTTTTTCTCTGGATATTCATTCTGCTGGGCATAGCCGGCTCGATGGAGAAGACGGTGGCCGTGCATGCGGAGTCGATCCTCAAGATCGACTTTTCGGATGTGCTGACCGACGCTCCGTCGAGCGATCCCTTCGCCGGGATCGACTTCGCCACGTTGCGCTCCACGCGCCAGCTTCCGCTGATGAAGGCTCTGCGCGCGCTCGAAGCCGCCAAGGACGACAGCCGCATCAAGGGCATTTACCTGCGGATGAACGGCAACGGCGGCGTGATGGGCGCGGCCCTGCTGGAAGAGCTTCGTGAAGCGGTCGTCGATTTCAAGCAGAGCGGCAAATTCGTCGTCGCTTACGACGAGACCTATTCGCAGGGGAAATATTACCTCGCTTCGGCGGCCGACAAAATCTACATGCAGCCCGAAGGCGCCATGGACTGGTCGGGTCTCGCGTTCAACCTGATGTTCTACAAGGGCCTGCTCGACAAACTCGACATCAAGGCCGAAGTGTTCCGCCCTACGGCCTGCAAATACAAGAGCGCCGTCGAGCCGTATATCCTTCCCAAAATGTCGGACGCCAACCGCGAGCAGATGCAGGCGCTCGTGAATTCGATGTGGAACACCATCGCCGGCTCGGTCGCCGAGGCCCGCGGCATCGACCTGAAGGAGCTGAACCGCATCACCGACAAACTGGAGGTTTCGCTGCCTGAGGATGCCCTCGAACACGGCTTCGTGGACAGCCTGATCTACGAGGACCAGATGAAGGACATATTCGCCGAACTGGGCGTAGCGTCCGATTCCGACGGAGAGTATAATTTCATCACGCTGGGCGAATACGCTTCGCAGGTAGGCGCCGACCTCAAAAACATCTCGGCCGATCAGGTGGCCGTCGTCTATGCCGACGGCGCGATCGTCGACGGCGAAGGCTTCGGAAAGGAGATTTACGGCAATACGCTGGCTGCGACGCTGGCCGGCGTGCGTGACGACGAGAAGGTCAAGGCCGTGGTGCTGCGCGTGAACTCCCCCGGCGGCAGCGCACTGGCTTCGGACGTCATCTGGCGCGAAATGGAACTGCTGAAAGCCGAGAAACCGGTGGTCGTTTCGATGGGCTCCTATGCCGCCAGCGGAGGCTATTACATTTCGTGTCCCGCCGACGTCATCGTGGCCGACAAACTGACCCTTACGGGTTCGATCGGCGTCTTCGGCATGTACCTCAACACCATCGACGCCTTTAAAAACAAGCTGGGAATCACGTTCGACGCCGTGAAGAGCAACACCTCGGCCGGAATGGGGGCGACCTCGCCGCTGACCGCCGCCGAGCGGGCTTCGATCATGCGCGGCGTGGACAAGGTCTACACGACCTTCACGACCCATGTGGCCGAAGGGCGCAACCTGCCGGTCGAAAAGGTGCTCGACATCGCCGGGGGCCGCGTCTGGTCGGGCGAAGATGCGCTGGGCATCGGTCTGATCGACACCTACGGAGGTCTGAAAACGGCCATCGCCATCGCCGTGGACAAGGCCGGTCTGGGCGACAGCTACCGGGTGACCGAGGTGATCGAGGAACCGACGGGATTCGCCGCCTTCATCGCGTCGCTCAACGTCAGCGTCCGCGAGGCCATGACCCGTTCGGAACTGGGACTGCTGATGAAGGAGTACAAACAGGTGCAGGAGGCGACCAAACAGCAGGGAGTCGTCATGTACTACCCCTATAAGCTGGAACTGCGTTGAGACCGCACCGCAAACCGGTGAACTGAACCTGCGCGGACGCTGTTCCGCAAACCGATACGAAAATCGGCCCCGGATTCGGGGCCGATTTCTATTTTTTCCGGGGAAGCGGGTTCAAACTACCTCTCTCCGCTTTCCGAAGAGGTTCCGGAGGACGGATTTCCCCCCCCCTCGGACAAACTGGCTCCGTTGCGTAAATCGTCGAGTTTGCGGCCGATCTCCTCGACCTGCTGCCGGTCGGGCGAAATCACCGTCGAGCCGAATTTGCGCCGGTATTCGCCCGGCGCCGAGCCGATGCGCTCGCGGAAGGCGTGGTTGAAATTCGAGATGTTGTGGAATCCGCACCGGGTGCTGATTTCCGAAATCGGAGCGTCGGTCTCCACAATCATCTGCGCGGCGCGCACGATGCGGAACCCGTTGATATAGGTCCAGAGATTCTGGCAGGTGTTCTTCTTGAAATAGCGGCATACCGACGAGGGGGACATGCCCACTTCGGCGCCGATGTCTTCGAGCGTGATTTTGTTGTGGTAGTTGTTTTCCACGAACTGCAGGATTTTCTTGATGCGTTCGTTGCCGTCGGCCTGCGTCTTGTAATCCGTCGTTCCGATAATGTGCATTTCGTCCGGTCCCGCCGTGGCGAGGTCGTTGAGGATGTCCAGAAAGAGCACCACCGACTCGAATCCCCGCAGTCCGGGCAGCTGCAGCAGCCGGTCGCGGACGCGGTCCACCACCTTTTCGGAGAAATGGAGACCTGCGACGGGCAGGCTCAGCATCTTCTGAATGGGCTGCAGGTACTCGGTTTCCAAAAGCTGCCAGTTGGGCATGTCGCGGCTGAACTGTACCGCCACGGCTTCGCAGTCGATGTCGGCATAGGCTTCGTCGCGCGTGTAGCAGTGCGGAACGCCCGGAAAAATGATGATCAGGTCCTTTTCGGTGAAGTCGTCGGCCGTACGGCCCGTGATGCGCGTACCCCTGACGTTCAGGGTCAGGCTCAGCATGTAGTCCTCGTGGAAATGCAAGGGCGGATCCGACTGTTTGTCGGACCAGTACTGCGTGATGAACAAGTCTTTTTCAGGCCGTGGCGCAAGGTCTTTTAAAACATATTTCATATGTCGGGACTTTTAACAAATATACGAATTAATCGGATATAAAACGCAAACCCCGTGTGATTTAATCTTCCGGAAGGCGAAAATAAAATACGACGAACCCGTCTCCATGTTCGGAGACGGGTTCGTTGCGGATCATCTGGAAATCGTTCGTCGGTACGCGCAGCGGCTGTTTTCTAAGACATGGGAACAGCGGTCCGGCGTGCTGACGCCGCCCCTGCTCAGGGAACGTAGGAGGCGATGGATTTCCAAGTGAGGTTTTTCCATTGCTGCCCGGCAGCGGTCGGGTATTCCACGCCCGCCGCGTTGAGGAACAGGTTGCAGGCGGCGGGAACGTCGGGCGAGGTGAATGTGTCGGCAGCCAGCGTGATGGCCGTCGTCGCACCCAGCTTCAGGGTCGTCAGGGCGGTGCATTTGTCGAAAGCCTTGGTTCCGAGCGAAGTGGCTTTGGGAAGATCGACCTCCTTGAGCTTCGGGTTTTCGGCGAAACAGAAGTTGCCTACCTTCTCGACATTGGGCAGCGAGATGCTCTCCAGAGCGTCGCACCCGCGAATGGCGTTCATACCCAGATCTTTTGCGGCGGGCAGGTCGATTGCCGTCAGGCTCTTGCAGTTCTGGAACAGCGACGAGGGGACCGTTTCGAGCGTGGCCAAAAGAGGAACGTCATAACTCGTCAGGCCGGTCATTCCGCTGAATGCTCCGCCGTTATTGATAAAGGTCTCCAATGCGGGGAGTGAAATGGTGGTAACGAGGGCGCAGCCGTTGAAGACGGTTCCGCCGATACTTTTGACGTTCGGAAGGTTTATGGTTTTGATATTTACACAACCGCTGAATCCTCCGGCAATTATGGTCTCGACCGTGGGCATATCCACTTTCGTCAAACCTTCGCATTTGTTGAAAGAGAAGTTTTCCACCTTCTTGAGTACGGGCATATCTATGTCCGCAAGAGCGGTACATTCGGCGAACATATATAAGGACATGTTCTCCAATACCGGAGCGCTCACCTTGGTGATGTTCTTGCATTCGCGGAAGAGGTATTTGCCGGGGGCGGTCAGTTTCGGCATGTTCAGCTCGCCCGTGAAACCCCAGCACCTGAAGAAGGCGTATTCGCCCGTGGCCGTGACGTTGGAGAGATCCACGTTTTTGAGCGTGATGCACTCGCGGAAGGCGCGTTCGCCGACAGTCGTGACTTTGGAAAAGTCCACCACGTCTTCGAGCGCCTTGCACCCTTCGAATGCGCTCGTACCGATGGTCGTGATATTGGACAGGTCGATCGTCTTGAGCGTCGAGGTGCAGACGGCGGTCTGAGCGATGAAGAACATCTTGTCGCTGATGGCGGTGCATAAGGGGAAATCGACCTTTGTCAGCGATTCGCAGTCGATGAAGCAGCCGCTTCCGAAAGCCGTGGCCGCGGGGAACGAAACCTCCTTGAGGGCATAGCATCTTTCGAAGCACTGGGCGCCTACGGACTCGACTTTTTCGCCGCTGAAGCTCAGCAGGCCGTTGCAGGCGTACATGGCCATCTTCTCCAGCTTTTCCACGTTGGGGATGTCGATTTGCGTCAGTTTGGTCGAATAGGCGAAGCACGACTCTCCGGCCGTCTTGAGTTTGGGCAGCGAGATGCTCGTCAGACCGCCGCAGTAGAAGAAGGCGCTGCCGGCCTCTTCGAGATTCGGCATCGAGATCTCCGTGAGGGCGGTGCAGCTGTAGAATAACGAGTTGGGAGCATAGGTGAGTTTGGGCATCTCCGCCTTGGCCAGCGCTTTGTTCTGCGAGAAGGCCGATTCGCCCACTTCGGTCAGTTCGGGGAAGATTGCCTCTTCGAGCGTCCACAGGTCGCTGAACGCCCGTTCGCCGATGGTCTGCACCTTGGGAAGATGGACGGTGCGGAGCGATGAATTGTTGACGGCGGTGAGGACGCTGTTGCGAAACGCATTCACGCCGACCGACGTTGCCTCCGGCGCATTCAGCTCTTCGAGTTTGGTCTGTTTCGGTGCGCGTGAGCCGGCATCGTACATGAAATTGTCGGGAATTGCTTTGGCGTCGGTGAGTTCGAGGAAGAGAAGATTCTGGAATTTGTCGAAGATCGCGGCGGTTACCTCGTCCGTCAGGTCGCCGCCGACGGACAGTCTGGTTACCGTGGCCGCTTTCTCTGCGTCATACGCGATGATTTCGGAGGCTGCAAGCGAAAGCAGGTCGGTGAATTCGGCTCTTATTTCGACATTTCCCCCCCCTCCGGCATGGTGAATGTCGTCGGGTTTTCCGTCGGATTTTCCAGCTCTATACCGCCGCTGAGGACCGTCCATTTCAGGAAGAAGAAGTTTTCGGCGGGCGTTGCCGTCAGGGTTACCGTTTCGCCCGGAATCGCCGATGCGGGATCGGCTTCGGCCGTGCCGTTGCCGTCGTCAGTTACGGTAATCTGGTTCGGGACGGCAGCGAATTCGGCTTTGATTTCGACGTTTGCGGCCGGCATGGTGAATGTCGTCGGGTTGGCCGTCGCGCTTTTCAGTTCGGCGTCGCCGCTGACGACCGTCCATTTCGCGAACGAGAAGTTTTCCTTGGGCGTCGCCGTCAGGGTTATCGTTTCACCCGCGGCA
>OGPN01000702.1_pt1 | contig 23838 bp, 18 predicted proteins | sample 1552941 | NCBI WGS metagenome assembly OGPN01 (sample SAMEA2580220, study PRJEB22360) | human gut metagenome | biome: human gut; feature: human-associated habitat; material: faeces | place: Denmark | collected 2008/2010
GAATACTTGATGTATTCACGAGCATTTTTGTGAAATATGACGGGAAATTTGCAAGTAGATGGCGTGCAAAGTCGCCAGACGCTCTTTGTGCGGTATTGCCGGTATATATACGGAATTGCTGGAAAGAGCTGTTTTCTTAACCGCTTCATACAGCATTTCTTCTATTATAAAAGAATTCTGGCAAAAAGTCAATCTTTTCCTTGCAAAAATCAATGCAAATATTCCAGAATTGTCTTTGCAACGCCGTCTTCTGTGTGCGATAAGGTGATTCGGTCTGCTGCTTGTTTGCAGGCATCGGAAGCGTTTGCCACTGCGACACCGATTCCGGCATAGGCAAGCATTTCTGCATCATTGTCCGCATTGCCAAATGCCAGAATATTTTCTGCCGGTATGCCGGTTTGTTCTGACAGAAACCGCAGCCCATTGGCTTTCCCTGCTTCTGCATGGGCGATTTCCACCAATTCCGGTGTGGAAGATGTTACGTAAATATCAGCGATTTCCTGTTGCACCTGTACACGAAGCCGGTCTTTTTCTGCACATTCCGGACAAATCAAATCGATGCAGTCTATTTCATGTTGATGTTCCAGCAAAAACGCTGTCATATCGGCTACTGGTTTTCGTGTTCGTTTTAAATATGCTTGCAGCGGTGCCGCCTGCCGGTACTTTTCCGGATTGTTCAGATATTCTTCCGGTGCGTACATCTGTCCGCCTATGCCGGCTTCTATCAGAAAAGTTCCTGCCGCTTGCTGCATTTTTAGCAGATCCAGAACTGCCTGCTCCGGCAATGTCCATGCACACAGCAGTTTTCCGGCAGGCAATTCGGAAACCGCTGCTCCGTTGGATGTGACGGCATAACGAATGCCAGCAAAATGACGGATTTTTTCCGGCAGTGCTGTAAAGGCACGCCCACTCGCTACAACAATGCAGATGCCCTGCGAAATTGCCTTTGTCAGAGCATCTTCCGCGGCAGCAGACAGGGTGCTGTCCGGCTGGAGCAGTGTGCCGTCCAAGTCCAGTGCAATCATTTGTACCATGAAAAAACCTCTCTCTGTTATTTTTGGGAAAAACCCTTCATATAGTATACCACACGATTATGTATTGCACATGAACACATGCCGGTACTGCATGAAATCGGAAAATGGAGGGAAGAACTATGTACCACAGCTGGAATTTGCGAAAACTGCTTCGATATATTGCCTTTGATATGGCACTGGTGCTTGCGGCAATTCTCCTGACGCGGGCAGGCAGACAACACTTTGCGGCGGTGGACAGTGCCGGCGGTGTTTCCCTGCCGGTGCTGATGTACCACAGCATTGCACCAGTGCCGGAAACCCAGTATTGTATTTCTCCGGAAACGCTGGAATCCGATCTGCAATATTTACAGGAGCATCACTACACAGCAGTATCTCCGGAAGAATTGATCGCCTATACAGAGGGTACTGGTGACTTGCCGGAGAAGTCGGTGCTGCTGACATTTGACGATGGCTTATATAACAACCTTAGTCTGGCACTGCCGTTGTTGGAAAAGTATGATATGTGTGCGGTGATTTCCGTTGTGGGCAGTTTTGCAAATGTCTATGCTCCGGACGCTCCTCACAACGATATATATTCCTGTCTGACGTGGGAAGATATGCAGCAGTTAGAAGATTCCGGACGGATCACTCTCGGAAGTCACACCTATGACATGCATGAAAATGGCACCCGCAGGGGCTGTGCCAAAATGGAACAGGAAACGGAGGAAGCCTATCACGAAGCACTGTATACAGATCTTTCCATGCTGCAAACGGAATTTCAGGAAAATCTACACATACAGCCTACAGTGTTTGCCTATCCCTATGGATTTGTCTGTCCGGAGAGTAAACCGGTGCTGGAAGAACTGGGCTTTCAGATTACGCTGACTTGTCTGGAAAAGCCGAACTTCATTACCAGAAATCCAGCGTGTCTATATGGTATCAACCGTTACAACCGATTTGGAAATTGCAGTACCGCGGAAATTATGAGGCAGATTCTGCCGGACGAAAAATAGGGAGGTCTTTCATTATGCACAGACGGTTTCATAAAAGGCGGTGGACGCTGACTTGCTTTCTGGCGGCAATGGTGATTCTGCCGACTGCTGCGGTTCTGCAAAAAGATAATGATGCACAAAATAAGTCTGCCGCACATGCCTATGCCGAAAAAGAGGGTGCTGCACAGTCTGTTTCATGGAATGTGGTTTCCGACGGCTATGGCTGGGAGGAAGAAACCGCACCAGTAGCAGCAGAAATTCCGGCGGAACTGCCGGAACAAAAAGCCTCCGCAGATGCCGGTGAAAAGCCATATCCGGAAAGCTGGAATCTTAGTTCAGACACCAGTGTGCAACGTACCAGTTATGGCACGTATTCCGGCACACGGTTTTTCAGTTTGTTTTCCGCGGGGCAGGTACAGAACAAAACCAGTATTCCCAACAATACGCTGATTGCAGAGAGTACGGCAGCCCCCGCATTCACGATCGAAACCAACGGCGAACCGCAGGTGTTGATTATGCATACGCACACGACAGAATCTTTTGAACCGTATGTGCGGCAAAATTTTGATCCGGCGTTCAACTATCGGACAACAGATCCGGCGTATAATATGGTGTCGGTTGGAGATGCTATTACTGCACAGCTGGAGGCTGCCGGCATTGGCGTGATCCACAATACGACCATTCACGACTACCCTTCCTACAACGGTTCCTATGACCGCAGTGCTGAAACAGTCAGGCAGATTTTACAGCAGTATCCGTCTATTCGGGTGGTGCTGGACATTCATCGGGACGCAATTCAAAAGGATAACACGCTGATACAGCCGGTTGTGGAAATCAACGGCAAAGAATCTGCACAAGTGATGATTATTTCGGGGTGTGATGACGGTACGATGAACATGCCGAACTACATGCAGAATTATCACTTTGCCTGTCGGTTACAGGAAAATATGGAAGGCATGTATGCAGGACTGACAAGGCCAATTCTGTTTGATTACCGGCACTATAATCAGGATCTGACTACGGGCAGTCTGCTGATGGAAATCGGCACCCACGGAAACACGCTGGAACAGGCACAGTATGCCGGTGAACTGGTGGGAAAGGCTCTGGCTCAGACACTTTTGAAATTGAAAAAGGAATAAAAGCAACATGAAACAAACTCATCGCCGCCGTTGGAGGCGGCTTTTGCAAGGACTGTGTCTTTACGGATTGCTCTGCGGTTTTTTCTGGGCATATCTGACTGTGCAGACACGTTCACAAAATCGTATGACCCATACTCCCGCCGCTATGGCACAATTGACCATACAGCCGAACCAGACGGCATCACTTTGTCTTGCGGCACAGGAGTATCGTTGGAAACTGCCGCGGTTGGATTCTCAGTGGCTCTGGCTGGCAGCACTGCCGGACACTGCCGGAAATGGTGCGGTACTGCTTTGGCAGCTGCTGACAGACTGGTAAGGGATCACTGCGTTTCCAGATTCTCTGAAAATTTTCTGTGAACATCTCGGATATTTCCGCAGAACCTCTTGCATTTATCCTGAGAATGTGCTATACTAAATAAGTCGTCAGACAAGATAGATACGATTCTGATGATGTTTTTCCGATATGCGCCTGTAGCTCAGCTGGATAGAGTGTCAGACTCCGACTCTGAAGGTCGTGCGTTCGAATCGCATCAGGCGTACCAACCCACCTAAGGTTTTACTTTAGGTGGGTTTTGTTTTTATCAGCGTGCGGAAAGGAGTGCGTTTTATGCAGCGGCAGAATATTGACAGCGGCAACGCGTTCGACTGGGGAAAGACTTCTCAAGATTACGGAAAGTTTCGGGACATCTATCCCCCGTTATTTTATCAGAAAATAGTAGAGAGAAATTGCGGCACTGCCGGACAGGAAGTGTTGGACATCGGAACAGGAACGGGCGTTCTGCCCCGAAATATGTACCGGTTCGGGGCACATTGGACAGGCATCGATATTGCTCCAAATCAGATCGCAGAGGCAAAACGGCTTTCGGCGGGTATGGAAATCTCCTATCTTGTTTCGCCGGCGGAGGAACTGGACTTTGCCGGAAAGCAGTTTGACTGCATTACTGCCTGTCAGTGCTACTGGTACTTTGACAATCAAAAAGCGTCTCCGGTATTTGCAAGGCTTCTGAAGCCGCATGGGAAACTGTTGTTGCTCTGCATGGAGTGGCTGCCATATTCAGACAAGATTGCTGAAGCCAGCGAAAAACTGGTGTTGCAGTATAATCCAAAATGGAGTGGAGCAGGAGAAACCAAGCACCCGATTTCTGTTGCACCGGAACTGTTGGAATACTTTGATCTGACCTATCACGAGGAATACGAATTGGACGTGCCCTTTACCCGCACCAGCTGGAACGGTCGTATGAAAGCTTGCCGCGGTATCGGAGCTTCGCTGTCGCCGGAAGAAATTGCGGCATGGGAAAAAGAACATTTGCAGTTGTTGGAGCGTATTGCACCGGAGACATTTTTGGTACGGCATTATGCGGCAATTGCGGAACTGCGAAAGAAGTAAATATGCATCGGATACAAGCAAAAAACATCTTATCTGCCACAAATGGTATGAATCTGTATCGTGGTTGCACACACGGCTGCATCTATTGCGACAGTCGTTCGGCGTGCTATCAAATGGAACACGATTTTGAAGATGTAGCAGTGAAAGAAAACGCTCCACAGTTGCTGGAGGAAGCTTTGCGGAGAAAGCGGCGGCTCTGCATGATCGGAACCGGTGCCATGAGCGATCCGTATTTACACTGCGAAGAACAGCTGGGGCTGACACGGCAATGCCTGGAATTGATTGCAAAATATGGATTTGGTGCAACGGTATTGACGAAATCGGATCGCGTTTTAAGAGATCTGGATCTGCTGCAAAAGATTCAGCAGAATGCAAAGTGTGTGGTGCAGATGACGTTGACCACGTGGAACGAAACGCTCTGTCGCATTTTGGAACCCCATGTCTGCACCACCAGACGGCGGTATGAAGTGCTGAAGATCATGCAGGCAAATGGAATTCCAACGGTGGTATGGCTCACGCCGATTTTGCCGTTTTTAAATGATACAGAGCAAAATCTCCGCGGCATTCTGGAATACTGTTTTGATGCTGGTGTAAAAGGCATTTGCTGTTTCGGTATGGGCGTTACTCTGCGGGAAGGCGATCGGGAATTCTTTTATGCACAGTTGGACAAGCATTTCCCCGGCATGAAAGAGCAGTACGTACGTCGGTTTGGGAATGCTTATGAGTGCTCCAGTCCCAATCAGGCACGGCTCATGACAATTTTCCGCGAGTCTTGTGCCAAGTATGATGTCATGTATGAACCAAATCAAATTTTCGCCTACTTGCGGGAATTTCCGGAATGTCATCGGCAGTTGTCTTTGTTTTAGTGTGTTGTGTGAACGCTAAGAAAACGCTGCATAAAGCCCGTCTGACGGCTTTGCACGCAATCTGGTTACACGAGCTTTATTCAGTATTGCCCTAATTTTATATGTTCTCAATCAAATAAAATTAGTATACTATGTAAAAAAATAAATGATTCACAAAAAATTCACCATCATCATAAAAGTAAAATCGTCCTGAAGAAACAGACTTTCTTCAGGACGATTTTTGTTGTTATTTTCCGGTAGGTGCTTTCGTTTCCAGCCAACGCAGCATTTCGTGGAACCCGTCTTCTGTCATGGGATACGTCTGTTCCTCCTCGATGTCTGCCAGTTCCGAACAAAGACGGCTATGCCAGATCTGCACGGTGAAGTTCTCCCCCGGTATGATCTTATAGCTAAGCTTGCCGTAGCTGCCGGTAAAGGTGTTTCCGAATTCAAAATAGGTGTACTGTGGAATGTCATAGACTTCCGATGCAGGATTTTTTCGCATGTTCTTTTTCTCCTATGCCCGCTGCCTGAAGCAGCGGAATGACTTCTTTTAAATTTTCGGCGATGCCAAACAAGCGATCCCTGTCCCCTGCTTCCGGCGGTGTCAGGTCGGGAACCAGAATCACATTACAGTGTGCGGACAGCCCTGCGGTAATGCCGTTGGGCGAATCCTCAATTGCCACGCACTGTTCCGGCGGCAAGTGCAGAGCCTTTGCCGCCACCAGATAGATGTCCGGATCCGGCTTGCCGTGAAGCACCTGATCACCGCCGACAATTTGCGGAAACTGCCCAGCCAGTTCCAGCCGCTGTTCTGCCAGTTCTTTGGAGGTGGCGGTGGCAATGGCATAAGGCAGTCCGGATTCACGGCAGAATTGCAGCAACTCTGCAATGCCGGATTTCTGTTCTACGCCGTGCTCTGCAATATATTGGGAAACCAGTTCCCGCCGGCGGTCACGTACTTTGAAATAGTCAAAGTTTTCTCCGTAAAGCTGCCGGAAGTAAGGCTGGGCGTGGGCGGCACAGCAGCTTCGGACATGCAGGGCGGCTTCTTCTGACATGGGATATCCCAGTTCCTTTGCACTTTGCAGCCAGCAGCGGAAATAGATTTTTTCCGTATCCAGCAACACGCCGTCCATATCAAAAATCAATCCGCGAATGGTGCTCACTGGTTCTGTCCTCCTGCATTGGTCAGCATCTGCCGCAGGGCTGCCAAGTCGAAACCATTTACCATGGAATCCGTGTACACGTCAGCACACTGATATGCCTGTTGGGAAATGGTTTCACTGCCCAGCAGATAACGGCACAGGCGAACGGCATCGGTGATGTTGACGGTACCGTCCAGTGTGACATCACCCTTCTGCCATGTCGGCTGTGCAGAAGTTTCTGTGGTTGATGTGGTTGTGTCACTTTCGCTGACAGAAGACGAAGCTGTTGTCGTTTCTGTAGTAGTTTCTTCCGACGATTCTGTTGCAGAGGTTTCTGTAGAAATGGTAGTTGCTTCTGTTGTGGTCGAAACGGTTGTTTCTGTTGTTGCTTCTGTAGAATTTGTAGTTGTTTCAATTGCAGTTGTTGTGGTTTCGGTAGCGGTAGTCACTTCTGTCGTTGTTGCAGGTGTCGGTGTGGGTGTTGTACCGTTCAGGTAAGCAGATACCTGCTCCGACCAGTATTTTCCCATGCAGGCGTAGCCGGCTTCATTGGGGTGTACGCCGTCCTTTAATCCCGTTTTCATATCTACGACGCTGTTGATGTTTGCAAACCGAATTCGTGCTCCGGCAGCCTGCTTTTTCTCTACCAGTTCTTTGACAGAGGCGTTGTAGTTGTCTACGCTCTGCTCTACCAGTGCTGTAAATTCTTCCGGATTGTTTTCATAGGAATAGCCGCTGGACTGATATGCCCAGAGCCAGTCATGCCGTACTGATACGTCAATATCCGGTACTGATGCCACGAACAGCATGCTGTTGCTGTCTATGCTGTCCAGCAACTTGTCTACCAGTTTTTCCAGACGGTCTGTAATGCCAGCATTCTGGTTGTCCAGCAGATCATTGGTGCCGATTTGCAGCAGGACAATATCCGGATCGTATGCTTCGATCATATTGCCTGTGACATTGTTATTGTAATAGGTCGTGTCAAAAATGGTTTCATACAGTCCCTGCCGCCTTCCGTTTTTCTCAATGGCATAGCCGCTGTAGCCGGCATGGGCGGGGTCATACTGGAATGTTACGCCGTCAGAGGTGGTGTAGGAAACAGAATCAGACCAGTTGTTTTTCGGTCCTACCATATCGAAATTGGTAAACCCTTTTTGCTGCATTTCGTAGCAAAAGTATTTTCGATAGCCGTTGTCCCCGTTGATATAGCCGTCTGTAATGGAGTCTCCCATTGCCAGAATCCGTACCGGTTCTGTAGAGTCTTCTGCGGCAACCGGGGCAGCTGCCATACCGGCTGCAAGGGGCAGTACACCGATACAAAGGCTTGTTAAAACGGCAAGTATTTTTTGTTTTATCATATTATTCTTCCTTTCATGTAATTCCTTATTCCTGAATCAATTTGACAAGAGCATCTGTGATCACAGTGCCGCCCTCGTCATTCGGGTGTTGTCCGTAAACGGTTTTTGAAGCATCTGACGGGTCTGCCAACAGGGAGGCAACATCAAAATAAGTCGCTCCGTTGTCCTTGGCAATGCCCTCCACCGTTTCGTTATAGGCAGTTCGAATTCCATCTAATTCTGGTGTCATGTCAAATGGCGGAGAGTTCCACAAAATCGTGTGAATGCCGGCATCGGTACAAGTTCTGGTGATCTTCCGGACATCTGCTTCGATTTCTTCCGGTGTGGCATGACCAGTGCCGCCATAAGGTCCGCTGATGATGTCGTTGGTGCCGAATGCCACGGTAATCAGATCTGCACCGGCAACAGCACGATTCAGCCAGTTGCCCTGCCGGGCACAGTCAGAGGCACGGGCATGGCCGATTCCCAGATTCCACAGGCTGTAATCTTCTGTACCCAATTGATCCAGCAGCTGGGCTGCCCAGAATTGATACCCGAATTCGGAAGTCTGGCATCCCTGTGTGACAGAGTCCCCCAACGTGACAATTCGGGTCTTGACTTTTCGGTCACAGCCCACAAGCTGGGGCACAGGAATTTCATTGGTGTAGAGAAATCCCTTTCCGTTCCCTTTATCTGCATAGGCATAGGTCAGGTTAGACATGGCAATTGCCGGAATATTTGTCCCATTGACTGTCCATTCCCACAGCAGATAGTGCCCTTCCGGTACGTTCAGCGTTACAGGATCGCTCCAGAAAGTTTCATCCGGAGCGACTTCTTTGGCGGCACTGCCGGAAAAGGTCACGGCTGCGGAAACTGTTGGTTCCACTTTGGCATCGAATTCCGTGCCGCCGTCATAGACAGTTGCCTTTTCAATGGTGTAGCTGCCGCCGGACATGCCCACATAACTTTCGCTGCCGTCACCCCATGTGGAATCTACCGTATTGGAAAAGTAAAACCGGTAGTCATACTCCCCCGCCGCTTCTACCGGAAACCATGCCCGATAGGTCACATGTTCTGCGTTTTTGATAACGGTATTGCTGCCGGTAGAAATCACGGTATTGGACACGTAAGTATCCAGCAGAGAAAGTTCCTGATCTGCTGTTGAAGTAGTTTCGGCACTTTCTTCTGTTGGCGTATTTGATGTGCCGCAGCCTGCAAAAGCTATGGTCAATGCTGCCGTTGTCAGGAGTGCCAAAATTTGTTTCCGTTGGATTCTTTTCATACAACGCCTCCTGTCTTTTTCATCTTGACTCATTGTAGCACGGCAATTTTCTTTTGTCAAGGACAATTTTATGCTTTTTCTTTTTGCAAATTTGTTTTTCAAAGTAAATTTATGCACAATAAAATTGCAGTGCTGTTAGAATTTTTTATATGAAACGCTTGATTGTAGAGCAAGAATGTGCTATAATAAAAATGTTCGTGAGAAAACTGGCATGAAAGATGTATGCCACAACTGAAAAAAGGAGAATTGAAATGAAAAAACGCATCTTTGCGGGAATTACGGCAAGCATTCTTGCCCTTTCCTGTGCCGCACAAGTGCCGGCAATTTTGTCCGCTTCGGCTGCTGGAAATTATGAAATGCAGTTGAACATCAAATTGAACGGTGAAAAGAAAGCAATCAGCCCGTATATCTACGGTGTGAACGAAGCTGGAAATTCAACCAGTTTGAAAAAAGTGACAACGCATTCGCTGCGGCAAGGCGGCAATCGTTTTACTGGCTACAACTGGGAAAATAATTATTCCAATGCCGGTCAGGACTGGAACGATAGTTCTGACACAAACATGGGAGATGTGACAGACGGTCCGGCATATCAGGCACGCCGACTGTCGAAGGAAGCTGCTGAAAACAACGTAGACTACAAAATGGCAACGCTGCAAATGGCGGGTTATGTTTCCGCAGATAAGAATGGAACTGTGGCAGCTTCGGAAGTAGCACCGTCCTCTCGTTGGAATAAGGTGGAATTTCAGAAAGGCGGTGCACTGTCTGACACGCCGGATCTGACGGACGACACGGTATACATGGACGAGTATGTCAATTACCTGATCAATAATCTGGGGGATTCTACAACTTCTACCGGTATTCAGGGCTATAATCTGGACAATGAACCGGTACTCTGGAATGATACACACCCACTGCTGCACAAGGACGAAGTTTCCAACAGCGAACTGATTTCCAAGTCGATTGCTCTGGCAAAGGTGGTAAAAAATCTTGACCCCAATGCAGAAATTTACGGTCCGGCATTCTGGGGCATTCTCCCCTGCGTACAGGCAGGAAGCGGCGACAACTTCAAGGATCCGGATTGGGAAGCTGTCAAAGGACAGTATTCGTGGTATATGGATTACTACCTGAAACAAATGGCAGATGCAGAGCAGGAAAACGGCAAACGATTGTTAGATGTAGTTGATGTTCACTACTATGCACAGGACTGCGAAACAGATGACGGCATTTTGCAGGCGGCGAGAAGCCTGTACGATCCGGATTACAAGGAAAACAGCTGGCTGACACAGTGGTTTGGGGGTTCGTTCCCGTTCCTCACCAGAATGCAGGAGTCTATTGACAAGTACTATCCGGGTACCAAGCTGGCACTGACGGAGTACAATCTGGCAAACATCAGCAAGGAATCTACAACTGGAAAATCTGTAATTTCTGCCATTGCAGAAACGGAAGCGTTGGGGGCTTTTGCCGATCAGGGCGTATATCTGGCAACCTATTGGGGAACGCTTTCTCTTTGTCCGTATGTGACCAGTGCGATCAACCTTTACACTAACTATGACGGCAACGGCGGTGCATTCGGGGATACCCTTGTGGAGTCCTCCTCTGCTGACCTGTCTAAGGCGGCAATCTTTGCGGCAATTGATGGTTCTGATGACAGTGAAGTGACTACAGTGATTTCCAACAAGGATAAGGAAAATACAGAGAAAGCGGTTATTTCTCTGGAAGGCACAGACACTGACTATCAGAGTGCTGTTGTCTATGCTATCACACAGGACAGCAGTGATATTCAAATTCTGGATGTGCAGAATGATGTTTCCGGCAATCAGGTAACTGTAGAACTGCCGCCGTTGTCTGTGGCTCAAGTGGTGATTTCTGACGAAAAGACCAATGTGACAATTCCGGAAAAACCGAATATTGAAATCAAAAAGACCACTTACAATATCAGCGATTTGGCGACAAATACCGCAGGCAATCCGATGATTCCGCTGGGTGACAAGGAACACCTGAAAGAAATTATTGTGAACGCTACTGTATCTTCGAATGCCGGCTCTTCGTGGGCTGTCGGCGGCGGAGCTCTCTGCTTCAACGAAGTCGTGAAAAAGGGTTCCTCCTCTGCTGGCGTTTGGGGAAGCAAGTCTTTCCAATACCGTCTGGGTACAAGTGATATAACAGTTCCTTTTGATGATCAGTTTACCATTCCTTTGGATGATGGCAAGAGTGAAGATATTACTGGTTCCTGCAATGATGAAAGTGCAGAATTGCAGAACTGGTGGGCTTCTTCTGAAAACGATTCCAAAAACGGCGAAGATATTTCTACTACGTTCAATACAGTGACATTGGTGTATGAATACAATGATGACAAACCGGACGAAACGACTACAACACCAGCAGAAACCACCACGACAACAGAAACAACGATGACAGAATCCACTTCGGAAACTGTTTCTGAAACCACTGCTTCTACAGAAGAAACAGCATTGACTACAGAGAGTACCACTGCTTCAACAGAGAGCAGCGACACCACTGCTGTGTCCTCGGAAGAAACAACCACGACTGCAACAGAAACCACCTCTGCTGCAACTTCTTCTGAACAGGTAAACCCGTCCGCAGTTTTGTATGGCGATGTTACGCTGGATGGTAGAGTGGATATTACTGATGCGGTACTTCTGAACAAGGCAACTGCTGGTCAGGTAGAACTGAATGCACAGGCAAAGGGCAATGCAGACTGCAACGCTGATGGACAGACGGACAGCAATGATGCGGTTTGTCTGCTGCGGTTCTTGGTGCATATCATCAATACATTGCCGGAACAGTAAGCCTCTGCAAATATTTAGGGCAATACCGCACAAAGTGCGGCATTGCCTTATGACAACGAAAGCCACTCCGATTTTGGAGTGGCTTTTTTGTTTGGATTCGTTTAACAATATTTACAGAAGCGAAAGCTGTCCGCTTTCCGGCAGATCTTTCGCCATGCCACCAGTTGCCGGAATGGTTTTTACACGATATTTTTTCAGTGCAATGCATTCTTCTTCGTTCAGCACACGTGCTTCGCAGACAAGGTGTTTTGCTTTCAATGTGACTACCTGTACGCCCTGTGTATCACGGGTGGACTTTGCGGAAATCAGTGCAGTATCTGCCAGCACTGCCCGATTGCCGTCTGTACGGAAAAAGACAGAGCAGGATTCTTCGCCGCTTGGAATTTGCAGAATTTGTACCAGTGGCGAACGGTCGCTGTAAGCCTTTTGCAGTTTCTTACGGTTGGTTTTCGTTGCATAGGCGGACATGGGCACACGGGCTGCCTTTCCGTTGGCAAATACAAAGAGCAGATCACCTTGGTAATCTGCGGTGGCAATCATTTGCACTACGAATTCCCCGTCAGCAAATCCCAGTTTTGCCGGAATGTAATCGCCCATGACGCTGGCTTTGGTTTCCGTAAAGTCGCTGGCTCTGGTTTTGTAAACCTGCTGTTGGTTGGTGAAAAACAGCAGTTCGATGCAGTTGGTAGTTTCCAGATGACAGACGATCTGGTCTTCCTCTTTCAGCTTCTGTTCGCTGCTCATGCGGAGAGAAGCTGGTGTGATCTTTTTGAAGTAACCACTCTGCGACAGAAACAGGTGTACCGGATAATCGGGAATGTCTTCTTCGTCTGGTTCTTCCTCGATGTCAGACGCATAATAGAACAGTGTCTTTCGGGGCTGTCCGTATTTTTTTGCGGTTTCTTTCAACTCTGCAATGATGATTTTCTTCATCTTTTTCGGATCCGCAATGGTTTCTTCCAGTTCGGCAATTTCCTGTTTCAACTGGTCGATCTCCTGCGTGCGTTTCAGAATGTATTCCCGATTCAAGTGCCGCAGTTTGATCTCCGCCACATATTCCGCCTGAATCTCATCAATGCCGAAGCCGATCATCAGATTTGGTACAACATCTGCTTCTTCGACGGTTTCCCGCACGATGCGAATTGCCTTATCAATGTCCAGCAGGATTTTTTCCAGACCAAGGAGCAGATGCAGTTTTTCCTGTTTTTTCTGGAGATCGAATACCAGACGGCGGCGGACACATTCCAGACGGAATGCGGACCATTCCTCCAGAATTTCTCGCACGCCCATAACGCGGGGTGCTCCGCCGACCAGAATATTGAAGTTGCAGGAGTAGTTGTCTTGCAGCGGTGTCATGCGGAACAGCTTCTGCATGACCTTTTCCGGATCAGAGCCACGCTTTAAGTCAATGGCAATCTTCAAGCCGTCAATGTCGGTTTCGTCGCGGACGTAAGAAACTTCCCGTAGTTTGCCCTGTTTGATGCAGTCCACGATCTTGTCCTTGATTGCTTCAATGGTGGTGCTGTACGGGATTTCTGTGACTTCCAGACAGTTGTCCTGTTTGTTGTAGTTCCATTTTGCACGGACAGTTACACTGCCGCGACCGGTATCATAAATTTTTTGCAGTTCTGTTTCATTGTAGAACAGAAAGCCGCCGCCGGGAAAATCCGGTCCTTTCAGTGTAGACAGAATATCATGCTTCGGATTTTTCAGCACGGCAATGGTTGTTTCGCAGACTTCTGCCAGATTGAACGGGCAGACGCTGCTTGCCATGGAAACGGCAATACCTACATTGGCATTGACCAGTACGGTGGGAAATGTTGCCGGAAACAGTGTCGGCTCCTGCATGGTATTGTCGTAGTTCGGAACAAAGTCTACTGTGTCTTTGTCAATATCCCGAAACAGTTCGTTACAAATCGGTTCCAGTTTGACTTCCGTATAACGGGAGGCGGCGTATGCCATATCTTTTGAATATGCCTTACCGAAGTTTCCCTTGGATTGCACGTAGGGGTGCAGCAGTGCCTCGTTGCCTCTTGCCAGACGCACCATGGTCTCATAGATGGCACTGTCACCGTGGGGATTCAGCCGCATGGTCCGCCCTACAACGTTTGCCGATTTGGTCAGCCCGCCGGTGAGCAGTCCCATTTTATACATGGTGTACAGCAGTTTCCGGTGAGAAGGCTTGAAGCCGTCGATCTCCGGCAGTGCACGGGAAATGATAACGCTCATGGCGTAGGGCATATAGTTTTTTTCCAGTGTATCTGTAATTTTTTCTTCTTCCACAATGCCGGCACCGGCAATATAGGCATTGGGAATTGCATTTTTCTTAGGTTTTTCAGATTGCTTTTTTCGTGCCATTTTTGCCCTCGCTTTTATGAAATGTCCGCCAGTTCCAGATACTCGCTACCGTATTCTGCAATGAAGTCTTTTCGCCCCTGCAGGTCATCGCCCAGCAGAATGTCGAACATCTTTGCTGTTTCTTCGATGCCTGCCGCAGTCACCTGAATCAGCCGGCGTGTTTCCGGATTCATGGTTGTCAGAGCCATCATGTCTGCTTCGTTCTCGCCCAGACCTTTTGAACGCTGGAGAGTGTACTTCTCCCCTTCCAGTGTTGCTAGAATCTCTGTTTTTTCCTTTTCGGTATAGGCAAAGTATGTCCGCTTTTTGGTTGTGATTTCAAACAGCGGAGATTCTGCGATATACACATAGCCTTTGTCGATCAGTGTCGGTGTCAGACGATACAGCATAGTGAGAATCAGTGTTCGAATCTGGAAACCGTCTACATCAGCATCGGTACAGATGACAATTTTATTCCAACGAAGACCTTCCAGATGGAAAGAGGAAATATCCTTGTTTGCCTTGGTAGTAACTTCTACCCCGCAGCCCAGCAGCTTGACAATATCAGTAATGATCTCGTTTTTGAAGATCTTGTTGTAGTCTGCTTTCAGGCAGTTCAGGATTTTGCCACGAACCGGAATGACTGCCTGAAATTCTGCATCTCGTGCCATTTTTACGGAACCCAATGCAGAGTCACCCTCCACGATGTACAATTCCCGACGGGACAGGTCTTTGCTTCGGCAGTCTACAAATTTCGGGATCATGTTGGTGACGTCAATACTGCCGGTCAGCTTTTTCTTGAGGTTCAGACGGGTCTTTTCGGCATTTTCACGGCTGCGTTTATTGATCAGCACCTGTGCTGCAATTTTTTCCGCTTCGTCCGGATTTTCAATAAAGTAGATCTCCAGCTGATGCTTGAGGAATTCCGTCATGGCTTCGTAGATAAATTTGTTGGTGATCGCCTTTTTGGTTTGGTTCTCATAGCTGGTTTCTGTGGAAAAACTGGAAGAAATCAGCACCAGGCTGGATTCCACGTCCTCAAATTTCAGTTTGGCTTCACTTTTCAGGTATTTGTTATTCTGCCGCAGATAGGTATCGATCTGGGATACCAGTGCCTGCCGCACAGCTTTATCCGGCGAGCCGCCGTGTTCCAGCCAGCTGGAATTGTGATAGTATTCCAGTCGCTGCACCTGATTGGAAAAGGTCAGGGCCACATTCAGCTTCACCTTATAGGTCGGCTTATCCTCACGGTCACGGCCCTCTCGCTGGCAGCTCCAGTTCTGTACGGAAGTCAGTGTGTTTTCTCCAGCGATTTCCCGCACATAGTCTGCAATACCATTTTCGTAGAGATACTGCCGTTCGGTAAAAGTGCCGTCAGCTTCTTCTTTTCGGTAGAGGAACAACAGGTTCGGGTTGACAACTGCCTGCCGCCGCAGAGTGTCACAGAAATAATCATCTGGTATTTCAATCTCTGTAAAAACGTCCAGATCCGGCAGCCAGTGAGTTCGTGTGCCAGTCTGTTTCTTCTTGGTCGGCTTCTTTTGCAGTCCGCCTACATTGACACCCTTTTCGAAATGCAGGTTGTACTGAAAGCCGTCACGAATGATCTCTACGTCCATGTAAGAGGAAGCGAACTGTGTGGCACAAAGTCCCAGACCGTTCAGTCCCAGAGAATACGCGTAGTTGTCATCATTGGAGTTGTATTTACCGCCTGCATAGAGTTCACAGTAGACCAGTTCCCAGTTATAGCGGTTCTCGTTTTTATTGAAATCTACCGGACAGCCTCTGCCGAAATCTTCCACTTCAATGGAATTGTCCTGATAGCGTGTCACGACGATCTTGCTGCCGTATCCGGCACGTGCTTCATCGATAGAGTTGGAAATGATTTCAAAAACCGAATGGGCACAGCCGTCCAGTCCGTCAGAGCCAAAAATGACACCGGGGCGTTTTCGTACCTTGTCTGGTCCTTTGAGCATCGTGATACTTTCATTATCATAAGATTGCTTTTTCGCCATGTTCGTTCCTTTCTACCGGAAAAGTTCCGGCTTTTTCAGCGGTTTTTCTGCATGAAAAAGTTTCCGCTTGTAGTGCATTATTCCTATCATACCACAAAACTAACGGAAAATCAAGCTTTTTCTGAAATTTTGAAAGAATCAGCATAAGAACTCTCACAGAATTGCCGGATTTTTTTGTGGTTCTGCCTAGGAATTTCATTTGGACAGTATTCTGTCAGCTTTATGTGCAGTTGTCATGGGAATTCAAAAAAATGCGTTGATTTTTGCATGGATTTCTGCTATAATAGCAAAGAATAAGAACACTGAAAAAGAGAGGCTATGCAACTATGATATTGTTATCTGCACAAAATATTGCCAAGACATATATGGAACGAAAAGTACTGGACGGCGTTTCCTTCTTTTTGAATGAGGGTGATAAGGTGGGGATTATTGGCATCAATGGTACCGGAAAGTCTACACTTTTGCGAATCCTTGCCGGAGCCGAAGAGCCGGACAGCGGTAATGTCATTCGCACTAACGGAATCCGCATCTCATACTTGCCGCAAATTCCGGAGTTTGAACCGCACGGCAGCGTATTGGAACAAGTTATGCTGCATTTGCCGGCAGATCTTAAAGAGGCAAAGACGTTTGAAGCAAAGTCGATTCTGGGAAAACTGGGCATTACAGACGAAACCAGAGATATTAGTACATTGTCCGGCGGCGAAAAGCGGCGTGCCGGCATTGCTGCTGCTCTGATTCAGCCCAGCGATGTTTTGCTGCTGGACGAACCGACCAACCATATTGACAACGAAACGGTTCGATTGCTGGAAGAACAGCTGTTGAAATATCGGGGTGCCATTGTTATGGTAACCCACGATCGGTACTTTCTGAACCGCATTACCCGAAAAATCGTTGAAGTAGACAGAGGAAAGATTTTCGAATATGAGGGGAATTACAGTACGTATCTGGAACAGAAAGCACAGCGGGAAGTTGACGCAGAAGCAAAGGAACGAAAAAATCGTTCTTTGTATCGGCAGGAGTTGGAATGGATTCGCCGCGGCGTTCGTGCAAGAGGCACCAAGTCTAAGGATCGGATCGCACGGTTTCACGAATTGGAAAATCGTGAGAAGCCAGCAGAAGCAGAAAAAATGCAGCTGCAATCGGTTTCCTCCCGACTGGGAAAGAAAACCGTGGAAATTCATGCAATCACCAAAGCTATGAACGGCAGAGTGCTGATTCATGATTTTTCCTACCAACTCCCCCGCGATGCCAGAATCGGCATTGTTGGGCAAAATGGTGCCGGAAAGTCCACGCTGATCAAGATGCTCTGCGGGCAGATCTCGCCGGACAATGGTTCTATTGAACTCGGTGATACAGTACGCATTGGCTATTTTTCTCAAGAGTGTGAAAGCATGGATCCCAACCAGCGAGTCATTGATTACATTCGGGAAACTGCAGAGCGAATTCAAACACCGGACGGCACGGTTACTGCGGCGACAATGTTGGAACGATTCCTTTTTACTTCGGAATTACAGTGGAATCGAATTGAAAAGTTGTCTGGCGGTGAACGGAAACGGCTTTATCTTTTGAAAGTGCTGATGACTGCCCCAAATGTGTTGCTGCTGGACGAGCCGACCAATGATCTGGACATTGCAACACTTACTATTTTGGAGGACTATCTCCGCAGTTTTCAAGGGGCTGTTCTTGCGATTTCTCATGACCGGTATTTCTTAGATAAAATGGCTTCGGAAATCTGGGAACTGACGGGAAACGGTGAGGTTCGCCGCTACAACGGCAATTATCAGGATTACATGGAAAAGGCTCTGCCGGAAAATGCGACAGAAAAGCCCAAAAAGCAAACAGAAAAGAAAGAACGCGTTTTCAACGGCAGGAAAAAGCTGAAGTTTTCTTTCAAGGAGCAGCGGGAATACGATACCATTGATGATGAAATTGCCGATTTGGAAGAACAGATTCGGCTGACAGAAACGGAGATTACTGCGAGTGTGTCGGATTATGTGAAGCTGCAGGAATTGTCTGACCGGAAAGAAGAACTGGAAGTGCTTCTGGCAGAGAAAATGGAGCGTTGGGTGTATTTGAATGATCTGGCGGAACGGATTGCGAATGGGGAAATGGAGTAAAATGTGATAGAATAAGAGCGTGTTCTGTTTTTCGCAGGGCCGAAGAATTCTGGATTTGTATGTTGTACGTTGGGAGATTGAAGTCTATTTCCGTGATTGCAAGATGAAGCTTGCTGTTGATAAGTATCAGATTCGATCCGCAAATGGAATCAAACACTTCTGGCTCATTGCATCTCTTGCTTACATGATCGCTTGCTTCGAATCAAAACGGTACAATTTCTCGGAAGGATATCATTTGCTGTCCCAAACGATTCGAAGAGAGCAGATCTCTTTCATTTTTGACTATGCTCAAAACGGTGGGGATAAGTCTGCCCTTTTGGAGAACATTGCTTAACCACTTTTGTGCATTTTCACGAAAACGGTGTTGGGATGCTCATTTATAGTATAGATTATACCTCATCTTCCTTTCCCAGATCACAAATAACACTTACCGCTTCGTTATTTTCCTCTGGCCATCCTGTCGTATTATACACTTTAAACGCTGCTACTAGGGAATTAATCAATTTATGATCTTCTACTATCATGTTTACTGAAATATCAATACGACTGATTTCCCAAATGACATTCTTGCCATTAATTCTTTTTTTAGCTTGAACAGGAATTGGTTGTCCATTATACATAAATATAAATTCTTCAATACATTCTAAAGTTTCTTTGTGTGTATAACAATGAGCTAACCACATATTACTGCTATTGTCTATTGTGATATATGAAGGTGTGATTCCTTCCATTATATCCCTATAGTTTCCGTAGGGATTTTTTATCTTCATATCTGATATCTTTTTCTTCTCAGAAATTGATAACTTTTTGTTTACAAACGCCATAATAAAGACCTCCAATGTACTGAACTCAATCGTACATATATTTTTTCAACTATAAATGAGCATCCCTAAGGCAACACCGCACAATTGCCAAACAAGCAAAAATATGATATAATAGATATATGGAAAGACAAATGACTATATGGAAAGACAAATGACGCTGGCAGAAATCAACGATGAACTTGGTGCAGCCAGAACCAATAAAAAAGAATTTTTAGAAAAGCTTGAAACAATCATACCATGGGAAACATTTTTTGAACTGATACAGCCGAGTTGTTACAAAGGAGAACTTGGCAATAAACCATACCCATTGGAATTGATGCTGAGAATATTCATATTGCAGAATGTCTACAATCTCGCAGACATGGCAGTCATGAACGAAGTGATCGACAGCCGTGCATTCTCCAATTTTTGTGGAATCAACTCACCGAGCGAAGTCCCAAACGGTGATACGAGATGTAGATTTATCAATTTTTTCCTCGTTTGCGTTTTGATATTTTGTTTTACGATATTCGTTCACTTTACTTTTCGCAGTTTCCAGATTTTCAAAATCCTTTCTAATTTCACCTACTGTTGTATTTTTATTATATCCACAAAATGAAATTTTTATATCTTTTTTGTCTTCGGCCATTATTTTCTCTCCTTAAAATTTGTGCAGTATTGCCTTGAATCTCATCTGCCCTCTTGCTTGTTCTTCAAAAAAGCCAGACAGGCATTTGCAGTTCCGTGGGTGAAGCCTTGCTTGTCGATCAACATGGTGAAATCCTGACGGGCAAAATATAGAACGATCCACCGTTTATCGCATCGAATCCATGTCAGGTTCTCATATTCCAGCTGGTATTTTTCCAAGGAGGAAGTGCTCATCATGCGGATACATTCCGGCAAAAAAGTGTATTGGTTGACCGCCTGTAGATCTAGGTTCCCTCTTGTGCGGCGAATGCGGTCTTGTATCTGTTTTTTCGGCAGATGCCATATCCAAAAGGCAGCAGCCAGCAGCAGCAAAAAAAAGAAATCCAAAAATCCAAGGTGAAAATCTGCCGTATCGCCAATTCCCAACAAAATGCCCCGATAGATCAGCCGTTCCAAAAACGGTATTGCCAGCAGAATTCCAATGGCACGGCAGATAATGCAGTGCTGTTTCTTCTGCATCTGTAAAATTGCAGCGTATCCGTCTTCTGTAATGCGTGTTGTGTTCTCAAAGTAGTCCAAAACGGCACCTCCTATTTCTGCGATATTTTTATTATACCATGTGGGAAACGGTTTGTAAAGTTGTTTCGGAAAAAAGTCGAATTATGTCTTGACGAAACTGGGGCTTCTATGGTACAATAAAATATATACAAAACTGAATTTTTATATCGGAGGAAAACTGTATGAAGTTCACAAAAATTATAGCTGCTGCACTGGCACTGCTCTGCGGTTCTGCCATGCTGCCGAAAGCCACTGTCGGTGCGGAAGAAATACTCTTGGATTCTGGCATTGATTACACGGAATCTACGGAAACACTTGGGAATCCGGGAGCCGGATACAGTTCTGGTGTTGCGGTCAACTGCAAGCCTAACGACACCAAGGTGTACAACCCGACTGCTAGTCTGGTGGTGCTCTTTGTGGACATTGGCGGCTTTTCCAGCGGAGCAAACGGAACGACTGACGACAGCGGCAGCTACACCGCTGGTACGGACTATGATCTGGACGAAACGTTCTTTACAAACTTTCGAAAAACGTTGGAAAACTGCCGCAAAAACGGCTGTACCATTGGCATTCGTTTTCGGTATGATGCGAATGGTGTCCGCAATCCTGAACCGGCAACTTTTGAGCAGATGTGCAAGCATATCGAACAAATACGGAAAGACGGTTTTCTGGAAGATTACAAGGACATTATTGCCTATGTAGAAAGCGGCTTTGTGGGTTGCTACGGCGAACAATGGGGCGGAAAATACTGCTCTTTGGAAGACAAGGCGAAGCTGCTGGATCTGTTGTTAGATGTGGTTCCTGACCCGATTCCGGTAACTGTAAGAACACCGAATATCTTTGCCAAATGGGCCGGCATTGAGGAATCGGAACTGGGAGAATATGTGCTGGAACCGAACAGCAAGGCTTCCCGTGTGGGATTGTACAACGACGGTTACATGGGTTCTGATTCCGACCTGGGAACGTTTCACAATCGTGAACGAGATTTGAAGTGGCTGCGGCAGCAGACGTATACCTCCTATTATGGCGGAGAGTTTTCCGGAAATTTGGACTTTGCCAAACAGTACGATACATATTTGCCGGAAAATGCAGTGCCGGAAATGTATTATTCGCACTTGAGTTATATTAATTCAAACATTTTTAAACTGTATCAGGATTACACTTTCGGAAAAGAATATGATGTAGAGAACGTAGACAACAGTGCTTACTATGGGGAAACTGTTTTCAAATTCATACGGGATCACATTGGGTATCGTTTTGTGCTGCGGGATTCCGATTTGAGCGAAAGCGTGGAGCAAAACGGTATTCTGAAAGTCTGCACCAAAATTGAGAATACCGGTTTTGCCAATCCGATCATGCAGCAAAAGGCAGAAATCATTCTGGAAAAAGACGGGAATTATATCCGGACAGCTGTTGATGCCAATGCAAACCAGTGGCATTCCTGCACAACTGTTTCTCCGGAATTTGACCTGAAGCTTCCCGCAGGCATTGAAGCCGGCAAGTGGAATGTCTATCTGAAACTTTCCACGGGAGAAAACGACATCAGCGAAACTAACGTTCGTTCTATACAGTTTGCCAATCATGATACCTGGAACTCTGCTCTGGGTGCCAATTATCTGGGTAGCTTTTCTGCAACGGAATCTGACAAGCCGCAGACAGACAACGACTTTTATCAGATCAACACAGAACAGGAACTCCCCCATTCTGACGGCTCTGTCTACACTTATCAGAACCTTTCTGTTGTAGACGGTATCTCCAGCAATGACACGGAATATGCGGAGGACAAGTGCACTGTCACAGACGATAACGGCAATCAGCTGTACATCACCAACAACGACCAATATTTATACGTCTTTGCTGATTTGACATATGATGCTGCTTCTCCGGTGTACAACCTTTCATTCCAGAACAAAACAACTGGCAAACGGTGCTGGATCTACTATCAGGGAAACGGATTTGTGTATTTCAACAATGGTGTTCCCAGTGGCTGTGTCCAGAAGCACGGCGGCAGAAAAGTCGAATTTCGGATTCCTTTGGGAGAACTGGTAGATTTGGAGGCTGGAACTGAAATTTCCAACATCAGTGTGACCATTCAGGATCAGGCAAATTCGTGGGTAAATGCTGGTTCTGTCAAGGCGGACAGCTATATTTTACAGGACAATTTTGATGTGTATTCCGCAAAGCAGACAGTTTACCTTGCAGAAAAGGACACCATTCTGCTGACACCGGAAACCTCTGGAACGGAGCTTTCTTACCAGTGGTACCACAATGGAGAAGCAATTGACGGAGCAACGGAAAAAGCCTATACCGTTACAGCAAATACGCAGGAGGACTGCGGGGTTTATTCTGTTGCAGTTTCCTCTCCGAGTGGCACAGTGAAAATTGTGGAATTGTGTGATGTCAAGGGCATCATTTCTCAGACAATTTCGGGTGATGTGAATCAGGACGGCGTTGTCAACACGGCAGATATAGTGGTTTTGCAGAAATATTTGTTGGGAATCGATATACTGACAGAGGAACAGGCAGAACTGGCTGATACAACGGCAGACGGCACGGTGAATGGTTTAGATCTGGGATTGCTGCGGAGCATGATCGGATAAACAAGAAGTAAGGCAATATATCGCAGCTATAGGCAAAAGAAGTCGGAACAGAGTATGGAATATACTCTGTTCCGACTTTCTTCTTCCAGAAACTGTTTAAAAAATTAACCAGGAATTATTTTACTGCTTTTCTTTGCGATTTGCTTATGGTATAATATGAATAAGGATAAATTACCAGATTCGATTTCGCATATTGGGACATCCAGCCAAAACAAGAATTTCGCTTGTCACAAAATCATTGTTTTATGCGTTAAATTCTATGAGAACTGTTTTGGCTTGAAAATATGCGGAATCGATTTGGCTGTCCAAATCAATTACAAGGGAGATCAGAGGCGTTTATGAAAAAGAAGCATCTTCAGAAGCAAATTCTTGCTGCAATGCTGACTGGCGTAATTGTGGTAAACACTTGCCCGATTGTCGCTATGGCAGCAGAAACTATGCCGCCGGAAACGGAAATGGTGCAGGAAGCAACAGAAGAAACGACTGCAACAGAAGCGGCAGAAATCCCAGAAACTCCGGGAGCAGAAGTGCAAACGGAACTTTCCGGTTCGGAAGCTGTGGAAGTTACAACCGCAGAAGCGGAAACAGAAATGGCTGCGGCAGATGTTGAAACTGGAACGGAATATTCAGTAATGTATACAGGTGGTACTGATATACAGGATGCTTATGGAAAGCTTAAGGCGGCGACATTGATACAGCCCGGAGAGATATATGATGTATACTGCAACAAATATGGCAAGGCAACTAAGATATATGGTTCAAAGAATGCGTGGAGCAGGACATCAGTTACGGATATAGAGCTTGATG
>OGPN01000716.1_pt1 | contig 23454 bp, 19 predicted proteins | sample 1552941 | NCBI WGS metagenome assembly OGPN01 (sample SAMEA2580220, study PRJEB22360) | human gut metagenome | biome: human gut; feature: human-associated habitat; material: faeces | place: Denmark | collected 2008/2010
AAACCGCTTTCAGCTCTCTCTCGCTCATGCTTTGCCTGATTTCTGTATATATCGTAGAGTTCGTAGTATATTGCTGCCGTTTTAGGATAAAAGGTACTCAGATAATCTGCATTTTCTTTATATCTTCTGGCTATATTCTTTTCTTCTATTCCTTCTGACGGGCTGAATATTCCTCTGTCGTAATGCACACAAGCCACATACCGTTCTGTGAGAATTTTGTCAGCATATTCCTCTATAGCATCCCTTACCGCTTCGCATGGATAATATCCATCCGCGCCAGCGGGTGAAGCAGACAACAGTCTGCCAAGCTGATATCCCAGAAGACTTGCCTGATTGTTCTTTTCTAACAATTTTTTAAAATCTTCTATCCATATTCTCAGTTCCCCGGCATCAACTTTTCCATTCTTCTCAGCCGGACAGAATCTAATTTTATGATATAGTCTGGCTACAATATCTATATATTTCTTTTCTTCCTCCGTAAGCGTTTTTTGCTGATTATCGCCATCTTTCCTAAATACCACAGCTACAAGCTCTGCATAGTTTTCTGGTGATGCCTTGAGAATTTTCTGAAAGCATTTCATATCTGTCCATTGAAGTATATCAAAGAAATGTATCTCTACAGATGCTATTGTTTCGCACCGCTCATCATCATCAATATATTCTTTTTGCAGAACCGCCAATACCTCTTTCAGATAATACGATATATCAGTTATATTCATTCCCACATCCATATCTTTCACCGGCACCAGATAATCATATATCTGCTGTGCAGTGTAATGTTGCTCTGTCATTGCCATATACAAGAGTCTCACATATACTTCCACACTTCCGTATTTCCCACATTCTTCCAACGCCCAGTCATATTGTTTTGGTGCATAATAGTCTGCATTTTCCCAAAATAATCTTTTTATTCGTTCCGGAGCATTAATAATCTGCGGTGTACCATCGCCAGCACATGCCGATTGAAGCCTATATATTCTAGCCATGAACTTATCATCAAATTCCCGTTTTTCCTGCAAATGCATTATATGTTCATACACATCAACGCCACTGTAGGCTAACACACTACAATAATCAAGTGCCATATATCTGTATGCTGGCTGTGCATCATATAGGGCAAGCAATACATTTTCATCGTAGCCCTCACCCTAGTATCTCGCAAGACAGTCTCCAAGTGATGAATGTTTTTCCTTTGCACATATAGCAGCAAGCTTTGAAAGGCTTAAATTCTTCTGCCTGAATTCACTCATCTTTTTCTGAATGATTATCTCTGTCTTTTTCTTATTCTGTTCACGTTCATTGCCTTCTTTGTATGCCACTGGATTAAGCAGAACTCCGTCATTCTGCTGCACAAACAGGTATTCATACTCATATTCCGGCTCTTCTGTGTGTATCTCGTCGAGAAGCTTTTCGTATTGTTTTACCACATTTTCAGGCTGTGCCCAGTCTGCGGTCCTAAAGAACCTGTGTCTGTATATTTTCTTTCTGATGAAGTTTTTTACATGTATTTTTTCTTCATCAGACATCTGCTCTGTTTCATATAGCATATTGTCAATCAGCATTTCTTTAACTGCAGGCGGAATTTCATCAGCTATATTAAGCAGTTTTTCCCAGCGTTCCAGCTTGAAATTAGCCTCACGAATCAGGAGTATCACATATCGTGTCACAGTAACTGCAATATCTTCTGTATCCATCATTTCAGAGGTAACATATTCCCTGTAACGAGGCTTTATAATATCACCAATCATGTTACTGTTATATTGAGGAAGTGACTTATACACATGTTCCCATCCGTTTCTGTCATGTTCAAGAGTCATTCTTGCAGCATTTACTTTCTCATCTGTTGTTCTGAATGCCGACAGATTAAACCAGCTGCATATGACTTTATGTATAGTATCAGCCGGCGTGTTGGATGTATATTTATATGACATGTCATCTATGCGAAGCTGCCATCCAAACGCCCTTGCAGCGTATGGTCTCTGTACAAGCATGGTATCTACGCCCCATAGAATATTTATATATTCATTTTTATCAAACATACGATTATCGCTCTGCTTCTCGAAAAGCTGCAGGAGACCTGTAGGCTTGTCCCACTCATTTTCTAATCTGTCAAGCACTTTAGATGGCGATAATTCACACAGTTCCCTAAAATATGTTGATATGTATTTCCATTGCTGTTCTGTCTTAACATAACCGAGTATCTCCTCAACCATGTTGTCAAGAATTGCCTGTGAACTTCCGTGGTCTTTATGGCACACTTTGATTAGAAGTGTCCTGAGCATCCCCTGTCGTATATTTCCCGACCAGAACAGCTGCTCTCCGTTGAATGTGGCAGCCCGCCTCTCCACAAATGTATATGTGAATAACGCTTCCGATTCATTTAACACATCTATGCATGCCCTCATGAATTTCTTCCAGATTTCACTGTCTGTAGACACGTCCAGATATTCCCATGTATTCTGCACGCTTGCCAGATAGTATTGGCTGGCTCTGCTTCTTTTAACTATATATACAAATGGTTCTTCTCCATCTGCATATTTTCTGACCTGTTCTGTGAAATCATCATACTTAAGACCGCTAAGCTCCTCTATTACTGCTTTATCGCCATCCGCATCTGTCCATTGTCCAACAAGCAGACATGTTATCTTGACGTTATCAGCCAGACCGGCAATCCATTCCGGCTTCTTTAAATATGCACCGTTGAATATTCTTCTTTTCATCGGAATATATAATCCATGCGTCTCACTGACAAGCTCATTAGCCTGGTTAACATCCATTCCTACCCTTCCCAGTGCTCTTCGTATTGTTTCGAGCGTTCTTGGTCTTAATTCTATCTCTTTGTCTGAGAATGATGGCAGCCCGTCTGTGAAGATGAATATGTTAGTGTTATTCTCTATTGACACTATCTCATCTGCATAGAACCACGGTATATATATGTTGCCTGTTCCACCGACTTCTGCCAATCTGTACCAGTCTTTTTTGTTCTTCACAACAAATATCGGTCTTTTCTCCCCGGATTTCCACAGTTCATTGATAATGCAGTATATTGTCTCTTCCTTGCATCTAGCTCTTACACAGACTTTCTCATCATTCTTAACTTCGTTAAATACACTTATGAATTCGTCATCATCTATATCAAAGAAATCTATTCCTATCTTAGGATTGACTGTCTGACGCTTAAGCTGCAGGTCAAGGTCATCTGTCGAGCATATATCCATATGTTTTTCTGCATACACTGCCATCTGGCTGCTGATTTTCTCTAGTTTGCTGATAATCTCCTGTGCTTCCTGCTGCTGTTCTTCGCGCCACTCGCTCTGATAATATCTGTCGTATTTGTCTGGTGCGACCTGTGGCAGCTCATAAAGAACGGCATCTAGTATCCTGTTAGCATACAGACGCTCTTCTTCATGCGGAATCTCATATTCGCTCATAAGGTCTGTAAGCCACTTTTCCAGTCTCACTTTAAATGTATATCCTGAATCCCTGCTAAGATCTGCCGCAAGCTGGCTAAGGTTCTCTTCTGATAATACATTTGCAATATCAGCTGCTATCTTATCTGCATTAGCCTCGTATCCTGCAAAAAACCTGCTATTATCCACCAGAAGCTTCTTAATTTCATTCTTTTCTTTCATTCTGGCAACGAATCTTTTGCTGGCATCGGTCAGACGACCGGTTGTATTGCTTTCTACCATGTCTTTTATTATGTTTTCTATCATGATATTTCCCTCTCTTCTTTATCTTCCCTCTCTTTTAAAGCAGAAAGAACCCTCCCGGTGAAGTGTACACCGAGAGAGTCCTTTTATTGTTTTCTTATCAGTCTGATTATCCAGTACATCACTCCACCAATCATTCCGCCAAGTGTGTTGTAGCATATATCTGACAACTGGAATGTACCGAGCCTTAGAATAAGCTGTAACATTTCTATTGAAATTGAGAAAAGAAATCCTGATTTTACTGCATACATTACTGGTCTTCTCACTGCATTTTTCTTATTCTTCACTGCAATCAACAACCATGCCCATGGTATAAGCATTATTATATTCTCAATTGAATCGACTACAACATTGCCTTTATCATCTATAAATTGCCAGCCTCCCATCACATTTGATAATGGATTTGCCCACAATTTTCTATTAAGCAGCGTTCGAAACAGAATAATTACTGTCAGGAAGAACCAGAAGAACAATTCCCGAAAATGTGCATCTTTCTTGAATTTCCCAAGCCATGCAGACATCATAGGTTTGAAGCCTTTTCCCGCTCCATCCGGCTCATAGCAGTACATATATGCAATTGTAAGCAACAATGCTGACAGCAGCGCAAACCAGAATGGTTCGTATAATGTTGTCAGAATGTCGGTTATTACTTTTTTTAACATTTCCTGCATTGTATGTCACTCCCAATTATCTATTCCAGAAGAACTTATATTCACCTAAAAACATTATGCATGTACACAGTACCCATATATACCCATTTTCTTCGTTCCTGCTTGATTCATTTTGTTCTTCGAGAATTTTTACTAAATCTAATTCATTACTTTGCAATTGATTTATATTTATTTCTTTTAAGCACTCATCAATATACATATCTACATTCATCATATTATCATAATTTAACACATCCGCAACAACTTTATCAAGTTCTGCCGTTTCAATTGTGTCAGCATTATCATTCATATTTTTCAAATTCCCCACCAATATATAGCGTTTCCAAATTATGTCCTTCTCTTAATTCTCTATAATTAATTTCTCTAATCACAATTCATTTCGATTATTTCTGTTATAAGTATATATCACATTCTTGCCATATAAAATTCCCTTTGATATTGTGCCTGAATTGATACACTCAGAATTGAATTTATATCCACCAATTAAATAACTCCCATAGGTAAAAATATACCCATGGGAGCTGTTTGTTCTTTAAATAATAAAATGAGCAGCGCTATAAGCCGGGTTATGTCAGCATAGCTGTGACGATCATCTATCTAGTCCTGCTGTTACCAGCAGGCTCAAGCGACCTACCTAAAGCTTGGCGGGCAGCCTTTGTAACGCTTTTGTTTGGTCTTGCTTCGGATGGGGTTTACATGTGCCACTGCTGTTACCAGCAATGCGGTAGTCTCTTACTCTGCCTTTCCACCCTTACCACAACTTTCGCCATGGCGGTATATTTCTGTTGCACTGGCCTTGGAGTCGCCTCCACCGGACGTTATCCGGCATCCTGCCCTGTGAAGCCCGGACTTTCCTCACCTGCTGCCTTTCGGCGTCTGCAGCTGCGATTACTTGTCTTACTTGCTGAATAAGTGCAATTATATCATATTTTACAATCCTTCGTCAATGATCAGATCGTTGCCATCTGCAGCCGTTGTTGCCAAGGTATCACATCGCTCATTTTGCGGATGACCATCATGACCTTTCACCCAGACAAAGGTTACTTGATGCGCTTCTTTGGCTTGAAGAAGTCGTTTCCACAAGTCTACATTTTTCACCGGCTCATTTTTTCCACGTTTCCATCCTTTCTTCAGCCAGCCATCGATCCAGTGCTGATTAAAGGCATCTACTACGTATTTTGAATCCGAGTAAAGCGTAACTTCGCAGGGTCTGTTTAAAGCTTCCAGCCCTGCGATTACTGCCATTAATTCCATTCGATTATTCGTCGTCTTCTTATATCCTTGTGAAAGTTCTTTTGTATGAAGCTCCCCTTTGGAATCCACATACTCCAATACTGTTCCATAGCCGCCCGGTCCGTCCGGATTCCCTCTTGCCGCTCCGTCTGTATAAATACTTACACGCATACTGCCTCTCCTAGACTTCCCCTTTAATCACTTCTACGCCATGTATGATTTCCGGAAGCAGATACTCCAAACACTCTTTTACAGCCCCTGCTTTTCCCGGAAGGTTCACGATCATCACATTATTTCTCACACCTGCTGCCGCACGATTTAACATAGAGCGTTTTGTCAATGTCATCATATGCGCACGCATTGCCTCCGGAATTCCACGGATCTCACGATCTACAACTTCTAATGTTGCTTCCGGTGTACAGTCACCCTGTGCGAGTCCTGCACCTCCTGTTGTCAGAATCAAGTCTGCCATCTGTCCGTCTGCCATACGCTGCATAATGGTAGACAACACCTTCTTATCCAGTGGCAGCGCTTTGGCAAATACAACCTGATGTCCCGCAGCCTCCACGATCTCGCGGATCACTTTTCCCGCTTTATCCTCTTCCTGCTCTCTGTATATTTCCGTATTTGCTGTAAGAATCGCAATTCTCATGATTATCGTACCTCCACTTATATCTTCTCTTATGCATATAGTAGAATTTTAACCCTTTTACACAAAATTTGCAATCCTTAAATTATAATACACACCATTCCGCCGTTACTGTCATTGACAATCTTCTGCATGGTATCCTGTAGTTTGACCTGGCTTTCATCACCGATCATAGCCATTTTATTTCTCATACCGTCCATAACCAGCTCTTCCACTGACTTTCCAAAAATATTGGTACTCCAGATACCGCCTTCGCTGTCTTTTCTGTCATGAATATAAGTGATCAGATCCTGCGCCTGCTGCTCGCTTCCTACGATTGGTGCAATCTCTGTCTCTATGTTAGCGCGGATCAGATGGATGGAAGGTGCTTCTGAATGAATTTTCACCCCATATTTCCCGCCCTGTTTGATGATTACCGGTTCTTCTAAGGTAATATCTTCTTTCTTAGGGCTTACCACTCCGTATCCACGCATTTTCACAGAAGCAAACGCATCTTTGACTCCGTCATATTCTGTCTTCATTCCAGACAATTCTTTCATTGCTTTGATAAGTCCGTACTGTCCGTCTATTTCCATGCCTGTCAGTTCACTTAACATTTCGTAATAATAACCGTCTTCAATCTGGATGGAGACTTTTACACATCCGGTGTCCATTTCGACTGTTTCTACTTTTGCACGCTCTATATAGGGACTGTCCGCAGTCTTTAATTCTTTTACCGTATCTTTGATCTCTGAGAACTGTCCCATAATCCCTTTGATCTGTTCAACAAGATCGGTCTTGATCTTATGATCTCTGGGAAGCATTTCTACCCACTTAGGAACAAAAAACTGTATCTCGGATATTGGGAATTCAAAAAGAACTGCTTCTATAATTTTGAAAATGTCATCTTCCTTTAACTGCTCGCAATTGACCGGCATTGCCCTTACACCATATTTTTCTTCTATTTCTTCTGAAATACGCTTTGCCTCTTCTCCATATGGTTTCTTAGAATTTACCAGCACTACGAATGGTTTCCCGATGGACTGAAGCTCCCGGATCGTCTTCTCTTCCGGTTCTTCGTACTGTCTTCTCTCAAGCTCCCCGATTGTTCCGTCTGTTGTCATTACGATTCCGATCGTCGCATGATCGTGGATCACCTTCCTTGTCCCTACAGCTGCTGCCTTGGTAAACGGAATCTCGTGCTCAAACCACGGGGTTTTTACCATTCGCTCCTCATTTCCTTCCACATGTCCGACAGCCCCTTCTGCCATATACCCCACACAGTCAATCAGTCGAACCTTTACCGGAATATCACCCATAAGCTTTACTTCCGCCGCCTCTTTCGGAACAAATTTCGGTTCTGTTGTCATAATCGTACGTCCGGACGCTGATTGCGGCAGTTCGTCTTTCGTGCGCTCTCTGTCATTTTCATCTTCCATATGAGGGAGTACCAGCACATCCATGAACCGTTTGATAAACGTAGACTTTCCCGTGCGCACCGGACCAACCACCCCTATGTAGATTTCTCCCTTTGTTCTTGCCTTTATATCACTGTACAATTGAAACGTATTCATTCTAAATACCCCCTTGTTCTGCTGATACCAGTTTATGTACACCCCGGGAGTTTTTAGAACCTTTTTTCTTCCTCTTAATCTTAAATTTCACTGTACAGAATTCTTGCGCCTCTTTTCAGTGCTTTTGTACATAGATAAATGCAGCTGTTCAGTTCTTCTAAAACTTCTTTTTTTCTTACGAGCACTCCTTCTTTCTGTTGATATTCCCTGCTGTTATTCCTCCGCGTCAGATAGAATTCTTCCGGTGAACACTGGAACAATTCTTCCCATCGCTTCATGATATGGAGAAATTTTTCTATCTCTCTTCGGTCTATCACAGAGAAACCACCTTCCGTAAAACCGGTGGTAAGCTTCTTTCCGTTCCATCTTGTATTTACCCACATAAGACTGTCCTTCATATATTGAAATAATAAATTGGACAAAAAAACTCTCTCTGTATCCAGCCACACATTTTCCTCTGGATTTTCTCTGGTGATCACAACTAATTGATGTGCAAGTGCCATTCCCTCTCCTCCTACTCCTCTTGAGACAAACAGACATCCAGAAGTGAATAGATCAGCTTCCGTTTTTCCTGACTGATCTTACCAATCCGTTTCGTATACTCTGACATCCTGATTTCATAACCGTGATCTACCACTCCACAGAGAAGTTCGTCAGCAGACACCTCCAGAACATTGGCGATTTCAACAAAGGTCTCGAGGCGCGGTACTTTTTTCCCCCGCTCAATCATGCCTATGTACGACGCACTCAGATCCACCTTTTCTGCCAGTTCTTCCTGACACCATCCTTTCTCGATCCTTTTTCTGTGTATACGTTTTCCGATATCCTTCATCTCCATAAGCAGACCTCCATTGATTGTTCCAACTTACTTATAGTATAGAATTTCAAATTCGGTTATTACAGAAACTAATAGTACGCCACACATACTACTGGTTATGTTTTTCCACGAAAATACGTGTCATTTCAACACAAAAAGACACCTTGCAAAACGCAAGGTGTCGATTTGTGACGTTTTCTATTTCCCCCACGGAAGAGCACTGTGCTCAGCTTTGCTGTCCCGTAACATTAATTCATCTACCGCTTCTTTTGGATCTTTTCCCTCAAACAGTACTTCATTTACCTTATCGACAATCGGAAGTGCTACACCGTATTTCTTGCCAAGCTTTGCCGCAGCCTTGGCGGAATATACACCTTCTACAACCATCTTTACTTCCGCCATTGCCTCTTCCATTGTTTTGCCCTGTCCCATCAGGTATCCGGCTTTGCGGTTACGACTGTGTACGCTGGCACAGGTTACGATCAGATCTCCGATTCCGGTAAGACCGGTGAAGCTTTCAATCGCTCCCCCCATCTTCACTCCTAATCTTGCAATCTCTGCAATTCCTCTTGTAATTAATGCAGCCTTCGTATTATCTCCATAGCCCATACCATCTGCAATTCCCGCTGCAAGAGCAATGACATTCTTAAGCGCTCCGCCAAGCTCCATTCCCAACATATCAGAGCTAATGTAGACACGAAATACATGATTCATGAACATCTCCTGAAGATATCTTGCTGTCTCCTCTGTCTTTGCTCCGATGACAACTGCTGTCGGAAGTCCTCTTCCCACTTCTTCTGCATGGCTTGGACCGGACAACACTGCAACATTAGCCTGTGGGATTTCTTCCTCTATCTGCTGGGAAAGAGTCATAAGTGTATCTTCCTCTATTCCCTTTGCCACATCTACAATGATCTGACCTTCCTTCACAAAAGGCTTCATGTTACGTGCAGTTCCTCTTGTAAATGCGGACGGTACTGCCAGCACGAGGAAATCTTTTTCCTTAATCGCTGTCTCCATGTCACTGGTAAATACCATATCTTCCGGAATTTTCACACCCGGCAGCTTACTTTTATGCTCCCGTTCTTTTGAAAGCATTTCCACCTCTTCTTCATTGATGGACCAGACAGTCACTTGATGCCCGTTGGAATGAAGAAGAAGCGCTAACGCTGTTCCCCAGCTCCCGGCTCCCATTACGCCTACATTTGCCATACTCTTACCTCCTGACTACTTTTCATTCTTATGTTTTCCGACACTTAATTTATTTTCCGTGCCGTTTAATAACCTCTTGATATTTGCTTTATGCTTATAAAAGGCAAGCAGCATTAAACATACCGCCACCGCATACATCTCATACAAATACGCCGGCTCCATCTGAAACCTTCCGGTCTGTCCGCAGATTATGATCTCAACGAGGTATATAACTACAATCGCAAGAGAACCAAGAGACACGTAACGTGTCACCCCTACGATTCCCACAAACGCCACGAGACAGACAAGCACCATCGGAAGACTTAAGGTGCTGATGATAAGTCCAGCTGTCGCCGCAATTCCCTTTCCACCTTTGAATTTCATATAAAACGGAAAATTATGTCCGAGAATTACACCGGCACCTGTATACATCATAAGAAGCGGCCAGATCTCTGCCTGTGTTTTCCCATAGATGAAATACGTTGCTGCAACAGCAAGCACACACTTAAAGCAATCCCCCAGAAATGTAATTGCTCCTGCCTTCCATCCCATCGTGCGCAGTGCATTGGTAGTTCCTGCATTCCCGCTTCCTTCTTTTCTAATATCTACGTGCTGCGTCTTCCCATAGAGATACCCCGTCTGCAGCAATCCGAACAAATAACCGATCGCCACACATATGATGCGTTCCATACTACTGATCTTTCTCCTTTCTCTCCCGGATAAAGAACCGAAGAGATGTGCCTTTAAAGCCAAAGGCTTCACGAATCTTATTTTCCAAATATCTTGTATAGGAAAAATGCATCAATTCCTTGTCATTAACAAAAATCACGAATGTTGGCGGTTTTACCGACACCTGTGTAATATAATACAATTTCAGACGTTTTCCTTTATCAGACGGTGGCTGCTGCATCGCAACTGCCTCTGACATGATTTCATTTAACACTCCCGTTGCCACGCGAAGCGTCTGGTTGGCGATGACCATATCGATCATATCATAGAGCTTAGGAAGTCTCTGTCCGCTCTTTGCAGATACATACATGATCTCCGCATAAGGCATAAAGGACAACACTCTTCGCACTTCTTTTTCGTACTCTCTCATGGTCTTGTCATTTTTCTCAATGGCATCCCACTTGTTTACTACGACAATGATTCCCTTTCCTCTTTCGTGAGCGATTCCTGCAATCTTAGCGTCCTGCTCGGTAACACCTTCCACTGCATCGATCACGACAAGCACTACATCAGCTCTCTCTACTGCTGTTACAGTACGGATGATACTGTATCGTTCAATCTCTTCTTTGATCTTATTCTTTCTTCGAAGTCCGGCTGTATCGATAAACACGTATTCTCTTCCGTCGTGTACAATATCCGTATCAATGGCATCTCTCGTTGTTCCGGCCACATCAGAAACAATCACCCGGTCTTCTCCCAGAAGCTTGTTGATGATGGAAGATTTTCCTACATTCGGTTTTCCTACGATCGCAACTCTCGGACGTTCATCTTCCTCTTCTTCTCCACTTTGCTCCGGAAAATACTCCGCCACTGCATCCAGCATATCACCGATTCCCAGTCTGGAAGCTGCGGATACCGGATGCGGATCACCGATTCCAAGATTGTAGAATTCATACACATCCGGCATGAATTTCTCAAAGCTGTCCACTTTATTTACAACTAATACAATTGGTTTTCCCGAACGTCTGAGCATATCTGCCACTTTGGAGTCTGCGTCAACAAGCCCTTGTCTTACATCTGTGATAAATACGATCACATCTGCGGTATCAATGGCAATCTGTGCCTGCTCTCTCATCTGGGACAGAATCACATCCTTACTCTCCGGCTCGATACCTCCGGTATCTATGAGCGTAAATTCTTTATCCAGCCAGCTGGTATCTGCGTAGATCCGGTCTCTGGTCACTCCCGGAGTGTCCTTTACGATGGAAATCTTCTCTCCAGCCAGCACATTAAAAAGTGTAGATTTTCCTACATTTGGCCTTCCTACAATGGCCACTACTGGTTTACTCATTCTAATTCTCCTATCCTAATACTGCGTCAATAAAATCTTGTCCGCTTGATTTTACAATATCCACCGGCACTTGTAAAGCATCTTTCACGTCCTGAAGCGTTACATCATCCAGAAAATCCTGCTCTTCAATCCGAAGCATATTGCATGGAAGTAACAATTTCTCTCCTAATGCCTTCCCCTTTAGCTGACCGATAAGATCCTGTCCGGTAATCAGACCGGATACCGTAATTAACTCCCCGAAGAAATCATTTCGTATTCCATAGACATGAAGCTTACTTTTTGGATACTTCTCCATGATCCGATCCGCCATCCTTTGGATATAAGGATAAGCAAGGAATCCCGTCGCTATGGAGACTTCACGGTCTCTCTCGTCTCCATTTAAGCTTTCATATCCTTCTTCAAATTCATTCATAAGGAGGCGGAGCATTCCCACACCATTTTCCAGCTGCAAATATCCATCGTAACGCTCTTCTTCCGGAAGCTCTTCCTCTGCCAGAATATACCACTCATCTCCTCCGTGGATAAAGTGGATTCCGAATTCTTCGTATGCTTTCTTCTGCCATTTGTGGATAATGTGAAGAACCTCTTTGGCATCTTCTTTCGTAAATGGAAAAAGGGGATACAATCCGTCTCTGTATTTACTAAGTCCTACCGGCACAACCGATACGCTCTGAAGCTGCGGTGCATACTTCATCAGATCCCGAATGCTTCTCTCCAGCTCTTCTCCGTCGTTAATTCCTTTACAGAGTACGATCTGACCATTCATCGTAATGCCGCCCTCATACAGCCTGTCCACCTTCTTCAGCGCCTCTCCCGCAAAACGGTTGTGAAGCATCTTACACCGAAGTTCCGGATTCGTCGTCTGAAACGATACATTGATCGGCTCCAGATGATACCGGACAATCCGGTCAATATCGTGATCACTCATATTGGTAAGCGTCACATAATTCCCCTGAAGGAAAGAAAGTCTGGAATCATCATCTTTAAAATACAATGTTTCACGCATATCTTTTGGCATCTGATCGATAAAGCAGAAGATACATTTATTCCTGCAGGAACGATACTCATCCATCAGTCCCTGTTCAAACTCAATTCCCAGATCTTCCTCGTATTCTTTCTCAATCTCCAGTTCCCACTGTTCTCCATCCGGCTTCTCAATAAGAACGGTCAGATATTCCTCATTTGCAAGAAAATGATAATCAAAAACATCTTCGATCTCCTGATCATTGATCGCAAGAAGCTTGTCTCCTGCAGAAATCTCCAGTTCCTCTGCGATACTGCCCGGAAGAACATCTTTTATAATATGTGTATGTGTCATAAAAATCTATTTCCTCTCTTTGACTCAACTGCTGACTTGAATTGCACTTTGTGCAATTATTATACCCCACATCTTGAAATTAGTCCAACCTAAACATTGACCTTTTGCTATGATTAATGATATAAATAATTATATAGCATTTTAAAATAATAGTTTAGGAGATTGTTATGCCAAACATTAAATTAATGGAATCGGAGCTTCCGGTTGCGCCGCTGAAGATCGCAGCTTTAGACAGCTGTATCGATCTTGGAAAAAAGGTAAATGACTACATTGTAACATTCAGACAGGATTCACTTAAGAAATATCTGGATTCCCCATTATTTTCTACGTATAAACAGGACAACTATCTGATTGACTGTCAGTGTCCTCGTTTTGGAAGCGGAGAGGCAAAAGGAATCCTTGGTTCTTCTATCCGCGGAAAAGATTTATTTGTCATGGTTGACGTATGTAACCACAATTTAACTTACACGGTTAACGGACATTTGAATCATATGTCACCGGATGATCATTATCAGGATCTTAAGCGTGTGATTTCTGCTGCTAACGGAAAGGCTCATCGTGTGAATGTGATCATGCCATTTCTCTATGAAAGCCGACAGCACAAACGTACAAAGAGAGAATCTCTGGACTGTGCTTTTGCCCTGCAGGAACTGGTCGATATGGGTGTCAGCAATATTATTACTTTTGACGCTCATGATCCACGTGTACAGAATTCTATCCCGCTTCACGGATTTGACAACTTCAATCCACCTTATCAGTTTATGAAGGCTCTCCTCCGCGCCGAGCCAAATCTTAAAGTGGACAAGGAACACCTTATGATCGTCAGTCCGGATGAGGGCGCTATGCACCGTGCAGTTTACTTCTCAAACGTTCTCGGTGTGAATATGGGTATGTTCTACAAACGCCGTGACTACTCTACCATCGTAAATGGAAAGAACCCGATCGTGGCTCACGAATTCCTCGGTGACGATATGCACGGTAAGAATGTAATTGTTATTGATGACATGATCTCTTCCGGTGAAAGTATGCTGGATGTTGCCAAAAAGATGAAAGACCGCGGAGCAGACCGTGTATTTGTCTGCACAACATTCGGACTTTTCACAGACGGTTTTGAGAAATTTGATGAATTTTATGCAAATGGTTACATTGACCGCGTGATCACAACAAACCTTACATATCTTCCGGCTGAAGCTTACGAAAAGCCGTATTTTGTTGTTGCTGATATGAGTAAATTCATTGCATTGATCATTGATTCCTTTAACCATGATATTACAATGAGTTCCGTTCTCAATCCAACAGACAAGATTCATCGTCTTCTGGAACGTTACAAAAACGCTTAACAATATAAGGACGAAAAAAAGGTGCCTGCAAAGTCATGGGATTGACTTTGCAGGCACTCTTTTGTTTGTCATACTCTCTGTACCGTTTATTTGATAACTTCCCTTAAGCTGCCGAACTATTTACGTGTCATATATGTTGTCAAAGCGGTGTCTTCTGTAAGTAATTCTTTTAATACAGAAACTAACTTTGCCATTACTTTTCCCTTCTTTCCTTCAATGATCTTCCATCCGTTAAAAGATTAACATTTTGTTTCACCTTTGTAAAGGGTAAAAATCAACAAAGATAGCATCTGTTTTTTGTCTATTATTTAACGCTTTGTTTCAGTGATTTAAAAATCTGTATATCTTCCTCCATTTTCCAAAGTAACTCCCTTGGCAGCGGCAAGCTCCGATACTGTAACAAGCTGATAACCTGCCTCTTGGAGCTTTGGTATTAATTGAAGTGCCGCATCAACGGATTCCGTATGGATATCGTGAAGGAGAATGATATCCCCGTCATCAACATTGTTCATTGTAGTCTCGATCGTCTTCTGGGCATTTCTCGTCTTCCAGTCCAGCGTATCAATGTTCCATAGGATCATCGGCATTCCAACCGTCGACTTCAAAGTATCACTGATTGCCCCGTACGGTGGCCGCATAACGGTTGCTCCCTCTCCTGCTATCTGGGCAATTCCGGCATTTGTCTTGCCAAGTTCATCTGTAATTCCCGCCACACTTGCCTTGGCAAGATTTTGATGACTGTACGAGTGGTTTCCAAGCTCACAGCCAATCTCTTTCATTTTTTTCACTACGTCCGGATAACTCGAAACCTTCTGACCCAACATGAAGAACGTAGCATGTGCATTGTATTTTTCAAGCTGCGCCAGCAATTCGCCGGTTCGTTTTCCCGGTCCATCATCGAAAGTAAGCGCCACCATCGGTTTCTTCGGATCAATACTACTCTCTTTTTTAGACACTAACTCACCCTTTTTATTAAACTCACATTCTGCCAACCCGACTTTCTGTTTACCGGTTGCCATCTTGCCGTCCGCCGTAAAATAATACGTCTTCCCTTTTATCTCCTGCCAGCCGATGAGGGCAGCGCCATTTTCACCCATGTAATATTTTCCATTATCATCCTTTTGCCAGCCGGTCTGCATAACACCTTTTTTGTCAAAGGCATATGTCCCACCGCCGATTTTATGAATTCCAACAGCTTTATTCCCATCCGCATCAAAATAATACGTCTTTCCTTTGGACACTACAAAATCTTCTGTCACATAGCTTCCGTCATATTTTTTGAATTTCTTTCCTTCCCACTGTCCGATCGGGTTCTGTACGACGATCTTGCCCGGTTTTAATGTAAGCTTTACTTTTCTCTTCCACTCACCGTCTAATTTTTTCTGAATCTCCTTATCAAATACAACCTCTGTTTTATAACTTCCTTCCGCTGTCGGATCTGCTTTCGTCTTGATGGTATAGCCCTTTCCGGCTTCCAGATCCTTAAAAAAGTTCTCAACTGTATACTTCTTCCTTTTATCTAAGACAATCTTCTTACTGTCCTTCTCCGATAATTTCACTCGAAGCTCCGGCAGTTCTTCCCCTTGTTTAATTGTAACGACCGACGCCGTAACCGTTGCTTTTGCAATATGATTTATGATTACAAAGGCAAGTGCGCCGACAGCTAAAATTAAAACTGCTGCCAAGGAAAGAATCAGAAGTCGTCTTTTTCTGTCTTGTCTTGTCTTTTCTTCTTTAATTTTTCCCATTGCACTTTATCTCCTCTATTGCGATGTCTCAGTATGCCTTATCATTATAACTTTGTTCGACATATTTCGCAATGAAGATAAATGTAAATAATTCTTAAGATTCATTTAAAAATGCGTCTAAGATATTACACGAATTCGTAATACTTCCTCTACGGTTCCAAGCTCTTTGATCACATTTTCAGAGACTGCAGAGTCAATATCGATCATGGTATATGCATATTTCCCTTTACTTTTGTTCGTCAGATCCGCAATATTCATATTGTCGTCTGCCAGAATCTTTGTAAACTGTCCGATCATATTCGGTACGTTGTGATGAAGAAGCAAAATTCTTGTATTATTTCCGCGAAGTCCCATATCACAGTCCGGATAATTGACGGAATTTTTAATATTTCCATTTTCCAGATAGTTTTTAATCTGACTTGCAGCCATAACTGCACAGTTGTCTTCCGACTCTTCTGTAGATGCTCCCAGATGTGGAATTACAATGGCTCCTTTGACACCTGCGATCTGAGGTGTCGGGAAGTCTGTCACATAATGCTTCACATGTCCGGATACAAGGGCATCGACCATTGCTTCTTCTTCTACTAACACATTTCTTGCAAAATTCAAAACAACAACACCTTTTTTCATAAGACCAAGCGCATCTTTATCGATCATGTTCTTCGTGGCATCTGTTGCAGGCACATGAATGGTAATATAATCACAATCTTTATATATTTCATCCACTGTCTTTGCATGACGGATACTGCGTGACAATCTCCATGCGGAATCTACAGAGATGTATGGATCGTATCCATAGACTTCCATTCCAAGATGCGTCGCTGCATTTGCCACCAGCACGCCGATAGCGCCAAGCCCGATCACTCCAAGCTTCTTTCCTTCCAGCTCGCAGCCGGCAAAAGCTTTTTTCGCTTTTTCTGCATCTTTGGCAATATTTCCGTCTTCCTCATTCTCCTGTACCCAGTTGATTCCACCGATGATATCGCGGGAAGCAAGAAGCATCCCTGCCAGAACCAGCTCTTTTACGCCGTTTGCGTTAGCCCCGGGCGTATTAAATACAACAATTCCTTCTTCCGCACATTTTTCAAGAGGAATATTATTTACTCCTGCTCCTGCTCTCGCAATTGCTTTCAGTTCTTTGGCAAACTCCATCTCTTTCATATTAGTGCTTCTGACGAGAATGGCATCTGCTTTTTCCGGTTCGCTCACCGGTACATACTCTTCTGTAAATGTTTCCAATCCCACCTGTGAGATTGGATTCAGGCAATGATATCGATACATAATTATAAATTCTCCTTCTCAAACTGCTTCATAAATTCCACTAAGGCTTCCACCCCTTCTATCGGCATGGCATTGTAAATACTTGCTCTCATTCCGCCTACACTTCGATGTCCCTTTAAGTTTTTAAATCCGGCTTTGTCTGCCTCTTTTACAAACTTGGCGTCCAGTTCCTGATCTCCTGTGACAAAAGGAACATTCATAAGAGAACGATCTTTTTTGGCAACTGTTCCGTGAAACATCTTGCTTTCGTCCAGATAATCATAGAGAAGCTTCGCTTTCTTCTCATTATATTCCTTCATTGCTGTAAGACCACCCTGTCTCTTCAGCCACTGAAAGACTTTTCCGCAAATATAAATACCATAAGCAGGCGGTGTGTTATAAAGTGATTTTGCATCCGCATGAGTCTTATATTTCATCATTGTCGGTGTTCCCGCAAGAGTATCCTCTGTGATGAGATCCTCCCGGATAATCGCGATCACCACGCCTGCAGGTCCGATATTTTTCTGTACTCCTCCGTAGATCACACCATATTTTGTCACATCTACAGGCTCAGACAGAAAGCAGGAAGATACGTCTGCTACAAGTGTCTTCCCCTTTGTATTCGGAAGTTCCTGAAATTTTGTTCCGTAAATCGTATTGTTCTCACAGATATACACATAATCGGCATCTTCGGAAACTGGAAGATCGCTGCAGTCCGGAATATAAGAGAACGTCTCGTCTTCTGACGATGCGATCACACGCACCTCTCCATATTTTTCCGCTTCTTTTGCTGCTTTCTTCGCCCACTGTCCGGTCACAATGTAATCCGCCTTCTGATTCTTCATCAGATTCATTGGAATCATGGCAAATTGCAGAGATGCACCTCCCTGTAAAAATAACACTTTATAATGATCCGGAATATTCATTAATTCGCGCAGATCTGCCTCTGCTGTATCGATAATCTCCTGGAAGGTCTGGGATCGGTGACTCATTTCCATTACTGACATGCCACTTCCTCTGTAATCCATCATCTCTTCTGCTGCCTCTCGTAACACCTCTTCCGGCAATACTGCCGGACCTGCTGAAAAATTATACACTCTTCCCATTTGCTGTCCCTCCATGTTTCTTCAAATTTTATTCTTTCTCTTTCCTATCTTATTCCCGCTGTTCTAAATCTTTCTCATCAAATACTTCATTGATGGCTGCGCCCGGCGCTACCATTGGCCAAACTTTATCGTCACATCCAATCTGACAATCGATCACGACCGGTTTTCCAAGTGCCAGTGCTTTTTTGAATCCTTCTGCAAATTCTTCCTTCGTTGTTACCTTGATTCCTTCTGCACCCATAGCTTCTGCCAGTTTCACAAAATCTACTGCGTCATTTAATACCGTTGCGGAATAACGCTGTCCGTAGAACAGATTCTGCCACTGGCGCACCATACCGAGTACGTGGTTATTGACAACCACCTGAATAACCGGAATCTGGTGCCGCACTGCGGTAGCGATCTCATTCATATTCATTCGGAAACATCCGTCTCCTGCAATATTTACGACAATCTTATCCGGTCTTCCCATTTTTGCACCGAGAGATGCACCAAGGCCGTAGCCCATCGTTCCAAGACCACCGGATGTTAAAAGTGTTCTTGGTTTTGTAAATTTATAATACTGAGCTGCCCACATCTGATGCTGTCCTACTTCTGTAGAAATGATAGCCTCTCCATTTGTCTGGCGATAAATTTCTTCTACAATATAAGGACCGGTCAGAATATCCTGATGATAAGTCAGTGGATATTTCTCCTTATATTCCATAATCTTCTGAACCCATTCTTCATGGGACTGCTGCTCTAACTGTTCATTGATCTTGCGAAGCACAACGTTCAGATCTCCGACTACTCCATCCGTAATCAGTACATTTTTATTCATTTCTGCAGCGTCAATGTCAAACTGCAAGATTTTTGCATTCTTTGCAAATTTCTTCGCATTTCCTGTCACGCGGTCACTGAATCTTGCGCCAAGTACGATGAGAAGATCACATTCGCTGACTCCGTAATTGGCTGTTTTGGTCCCGTGCATACCAAGCATTCCTGTATACAATGGATCGGTTCCCGGGAATGCTCCTTTTCCCATCAGGGAATCGGTAACCGGCGCATCTACCTTCTTAACAAATGTTCTGATTTCTTCACTTGCACCGGAGAGCACAGCTCCGCCTCCGATGAAAATATAAGGTTTTTTTGATTTTTTAATCATCTTAACTGCATTTTCAATATCTTCTTCGCACACATTCTCCGAAGGAACCACCGGCCGAATCTCTTTCTTCTGATACTCCGTCTTATTTGCTGTCACATCTTTAGGAATATCGATGAGCACCGGCGCCGGTCTTCCTGATTTTGCGATTACAAACGCTTTGCGGATGGTATCCGCCAAATCTTTCACATCCTTGACAATAAAATTGTGTTTCGTGATCGGCATTGTGATACCTGCAATATCTATTTCCTGGAAGCTGTCTTTTCCAAGGAGCGATACTCCTACATTACAAGTGATTGCAACGATCGGAATGGAGTCCATATAAGCGGTGGCAATTCCTGTCACCAGATTGGTAGCTCCCGGTCCGCTGGTAGCAAAGCAGACACCCACTTTCCCGGTTGCTCTTGCATAACCGTCTGCCGCATGAGCTGCCCCCTGCTCATGGGATGTCAAAATATGGTGGATCTCTTCACTGTGCTTATATAATTCATCATATACATTTAAAATCGCACCGCCCGGATAACCGAATACGGTATCTACACCCTGCTCTTTCAAACATTCTATTACGATCTGTGCTCCTGTTAACTGCATATTTTTTCCCTCTCTTGCTTCTTAATTCTTTGGTACTTCCAAGATTGCACCCCTGTTACCGGATGTCACCAGAGAAGCATATCTTGCCAGATATCCGGTCTTAACCTTTGGCTCTTTCGGTGTCCATGCCTGTCTTCTCTTTTCCAGTTCTTCATCTGAGACTGCCATTTCAAGCTTGAGATTCGGGATATCGATCTTAATAATATCTCCCTCTTCTACGAGAGCGATAGGACCCCCCACTGCTGCTTCCGGGGATACGTGACCAATGGAAGCACCTCTGGAGGCGCCGCTGAATCGTCCATCTGTGATAAGTGCTACACTGGAGCCAAGTCCCATTCCTGCAATGGCAGAAGTCGGATTGAGCATTTCTCTCATACCCGGACCTCCTTTTGGTCCTTCGTAGCGGATTACGACCACATCCCCTTCTTTGATCTGTCCGCCTTTAATCGCGGTAATTGCATCTTCTTCGCACTCAAACACTCTTGCCGGACCTTCATGCACTAACATTTCATCGACCACTGCGGAACGTTTTACAACACTTCCATCCGGAGCAAGGTTTCCCTTTAACACTGCCAGACCTCCTGTTTTAGAATATGGATTTTCCACAGGACGGATGACTTCCGGATTCAGATTGACAGCGTCTTTGATATTTTCTCCCACCGTTTTTCCGGTAACTGTCATACATTCTGTGTGCAAAAGTCCCAGTTTATTTAACTCATTCATCACAGCGTATACGCCGCCAGCTTCGTTGAGATCTTCCATATGAGTCGGACCTGCCGGAGCCAGATGACAGAGATTTGGCGTACGTTCGCTGATTCCATTTGCAAAATCAATCTCAAAATCCATACCGATCTCGTGAGCGATCGCCGGAAGATGAAGCATGCTGTTTGTGGAACATCCAAGTGCCATATCTACAGTTAAGGCATTTAACATAGCCTTTTCTGTCATGATATCTCTCGGACAGATGTTTTTCTCCCACAGCTCCATGACTTTCATACCTGCATGCTTCGCCAGACGGATACGTTCAGAATAAACTGCCGGAATGGTACCATTTCCGCGAAGTCCCATGCCAAGCACCTCCGTCAGACAGTTCATACTGTTTGCGGTATACATACCGGAACAGGAACCGCAAGTCGGGCAGACTTTATTTTCAAATTCCACAAGTCCTTCGTCAGATAAAGTTCCTGCTGTATTTGCTCCCACAGCCTCGAAAATGCTGGAAAGGCTTCTCTTCTGACCGCCCACACGTCCTGCAAGCATCGGACCTCCACTGACAAAGATCGTCGGCACATTGATTCTTGCCGCCGCCATCAAAAGCCCCGGTACATTTTTATCACAGTTTGGCACCATCACGAGCGCATCAAACTGGTGTGCAAGTGCCATCGCTTCTGTAGAATCCGCAATCAGATCTCTCGTAACAAGAGAATATTTCATTCCGATGTGCCCCATTGCAATTCCATCGCACACCGCAATTGCCGGGAATACAATTGGCGTTCCCCCCGCCATTGCAACACCTTGTTTCACTGCATTTACGATCTTATCCAGATTCATATGACCCGGAACAATCTCATTATACGAACTGACAATACCGACCAGCGGTCTGTCCATCTCCTCCTGCGTAAGACCAAGCGCATTCATCAAAGAACGATGCGGCGCCTGCTGTTTTCCTTTCGTAACTGTATCACTTCTCATTATTCTACCTCCTGGGGACGTAGACTTTTTAAACTTTGCTACGTCCCAAATTACATTTTGCTACGTCCTAAATTGCTTTTTGACCTGTCCTAAATTGATTTTGCGATGAGGTCGCCCATTTCTTTTGTGCCGACCTGCTTCTTTCCTTCAGACATGATGTCTATGGTTCGATATCCTTCTTTTAATACGTGTTCGACTGCTGCCTCGATGGCATCTGCTTCTTGATCGAGATCGAAGCTGAAGCGGAGCATCATTGCTGCAGACAGGATGGTTGCGATCGGGTTGGCTATGCCTTTGCCTGCGATATCCGGTGCGGAACCGCCGCTTGGCTCGTAGAGCCCGAATTTTGTCTCGTTTAAGCTTGCGCTTGCCAGCATTCCGATGGAACCGGTCACCATGCTCGCTTCGTCGGATAAAATATCTCCGAACATGTTCTCGGTGAGAACAACGTCAAATTGTTTTGGATCTTTTACTAACTGCATGGCACAGTTATCGACCAGCATATGCTCCAGCTGAACTTCCGGATAATCCGCTGCCACTTCCTCCACTACTTTTCTCCAGAGTCTGGAGGAATCAAGCACATTTGCCTTGTCTACGCTCGTCACTTTCTTTCTGCGCTTCATGGCGATATCAAATCCACGCTTTGCGATTCTTCTGATTTCCTGTTCGTTATATGTAAGGGAATCGTAAGCCGTCAATACCCCATTCTCTTCCACGGTCTTCCGCTCTCCAAAATACAATCCGCCGGTCAATTCGCGCATGATCATCAGATCAAATCCGCCTTCTGTGATCTCTTCCTTCAGCGGACAGGCACCTTTTAATTCATCATACAAAATTGCCGGTCTTAAATTGGCAAATAGATTCAACGCCTTCCGGATTCCAAGAAGCCCTGCCTCCGGACGCTTCGATGGTTCCAGCTGATACCACGGTGATGTCTTTGCGTCACCGCCGATCGACCCCATCAACACAGCGTCACACTGTTTTGCCTGCTCGACAGTCTCCTCTGTAAGCGGGACTCCGTGTACATCAATGGACGCCCCTCCAAGCAGCAGCTGTGTATACTTACAGGAATGTCCGTAGACTTCTGCAACTTTATCCAATACCTTCATTGCCTCCGTCACGATCTCCGGCCCGATACCGTCCCCTTTGATGACTCCTATATTTAACTGCATATTCTCTCATCCTTCCTGTATAAAATAAAGTATAGAACTTATAATATCTTATTTTAATGGATGTTTCAAGACTTTAGTACATTAAAAAATTAATCTGTTAACATTTCTCTTCTTACATCCTGTTTTTCTTTTGGAAATTGTGGAAATCACACACAAGTAATACAAACAAAGCAGGCGCTTCTGTCACCGGAAGCCCCTGCTTTGTTTGCTTATTTTAAATTGCCTGGTCCAACACCGACCAA
>OGPN01000734.1_pt1 | contig 23152 bp, 16 predicted proteins | sample 1552941 | NCBI WGS metagenome assembly OGPN01 (sample SAMEA2580220, study PRJEB22360) | human gut metagenome | biome: human gut; feature: human-associated habitat; material: faeces | place: Denmark | collected 2008/2010
CCCCCTATCCAGAGAGCCCCGACGAGTCAACCGACCCGCCGGGGCTCCTCTTTTTTTGCCCATCCCGCCCCGGCCATCCCGCGCCTGCGCCGCAATGGCGATATACAACATATGCGGCCTTCGGATGTACTTAAAGTCCGAAGGCCGCATATGTTTTTGTTTGAATTGTGGCGTTATACGGGAAGATAATCAGAAGGGAAGATCATCTTCTTTGTTGCTGCCAAGATCGGCGGGATAGGTGGCGGCAGGTGCCGACGGTGCTACCGGAGGTTCGGGGAAGGCCTGACCGGGTGCGGCTACGGGTGCGGTAGCTGTGGCGGGTTCGCTCTTCCATCCGCGGATACTCGTGAACCAGCGTCCGTTGTATTCGCGGCTTTCGATGTCGAAGCTGAGTTTTATCACATCGCCGGGATTAAGCGGGTATTGGTCGGCGCGTTCGCCAAAGAAGTCGAAATGTATTTTGCGGGGATAGGTTTCCTGTGTCTCGAGCACATACTCGCGTTTCTTCCAGGGATTTCCAGCTTTCGATGTGCCGCTCATCTCGGGGAGGGCGAGGATTACTTTGCCTGTTACTTCCATATTTTAGTATGTATAATTGAATTGTTTTATCGTTTTTCAGTCGTTATGAATGCTGCTCATCGCAGTTTTCTTCATTCTACAAATTTAAAGATTTATTGACTGACACCCAAATTTTCTTTGTGGTTTGAGATCATATACTTATCAACATACGGTGGGATAAGACTCCTTTCTATGGCATGCATGGCTAAATCATGCTGTCCAGCCCCGGTAGAAAGGGTTGATAGCCGATGGAGGATATTTGCCTGTTATTTTCATTAACTGTTATTTGTGTATTTCAACTATTTCGGCTAATTGAATGTTATATTATCAAACGCCGGGAAAAGGTTTACCGCCTTCAATGTCGGCACGTTTCGAAATTCATGTTTCAAAATATTTTACATTATGAAGACCTTATCGTTAAACTTTTGGGGACAGTCCAAGTATTGGTGGATCGTTCTGTTAGTAGGGATTTTGTTGGTGCTCGGTGGCTTTGCCTACTGGTTTTGGCCCGCTGCAGGGTTTGCTGTTGCATCGCAGATTTTCGGCTGGCTGCTGGTTATGGCCGGTATCGTTCAGCTTTGTGTTTCGGCAGGTGAGAACCGGCCCCGCGGCTGGGGATGGTGGCTTGCCGGTGGTGTTATCGACCTTTTCGTAGGCTTCCTGCTCGTGAGAAGTGTGATTCTTTCTGAAATCGTATTTCCGTATTTCCTTGCCATCGTGTTCATTTTCTGGGGCATCGCATCGATTATCGCTTCGGTAAGCACGCGAGCCAACCGCTACTGGTGGCTTTATCTCATCAATGGTATTCTGCTTCTGATTATCGGTTTCTTCTTCCTTGAGGCCGGTTACGTTCAGAACATGATGATGGTAAGCTTCCTTACCGCTCTTGCATTCATCTACTGGGGCTTTACAGTAGCAATGATGAGCTACGACATGAAACCCGTAAAGTAACTCCGTTCCGCAACGAATTTCTCTTTCAATAATACATAGGAAAGGCGGTGTACCGAACTCGGCACACCGCCTTTTCTGTTGGGATTTCAGAAGATTCAGGCTTCCTCGGTCTGGGCGTTGAGGATTTCAAGCATCCGGATTGCTGAGACGGGAATGCGTGTGCCGGGTCCGAAAATGGCCGCTACGCCTGCGCGATAGAGGAAATCGTAGTCCTGTGCGGGAATCACACCGCCGGCTACCACGATGATGTCCTCGCGGCCGAGTTTCTTGAGCTCTTCGATTACCTGGGGCACGAGAGTCTTGTGGCCTGCGGCAAGTGAGGATACTCCGAGGATGTGGACGTCGTTTTCGACGGCCTGGCGGGCTGCCTCGGCTGGAGTCTGGAAGAGCGGGCCCATGTCGACGTCGAAACCGCAGTCGGCATAGCCGGTTGCGACAACTTTGGCGCCGCGGTCGTGACCGTCCTGACCCATTTTAGCCACCATGATACGGGGCTGACGCCCTTCGCGCTTGGCGAATTCCTCGGTCATCTGCTGTGCGCGGATGAAGTCGGGATCATTTTTGGTTTCTGAAGAATACACTCCTGAGATTGTTCTGATTATTGCTTTGTAACGGCCGACAACCTCCTCGCAGGCGTCGGAAATTTCGCCCAGCGAAGCACGCAGGCCTGCGGCCTTCACTGCGAGGTCGAGCAGATTGCCTTTCTTGGTGCGCACGCATTCGGTGATGTCGGCCAGAGCCTTGCGTACGGCCTCTTCGTCGCGGCCTTCGCGTAGCTGCTCGAGACGCGCACACTGCTCGTTGCGCACTTCGGTATTGTCGATTTCGAGGATGTCGATGGGATCCTCGTGGTCGAGGCGGTATTTGTTGATGCCCACGATGGTCTGACGGCCGGAGTCGATGCGGGCCTGGGTGCGTGCGGCTGCTTCCTCGATACGCAGTTTGGGCAGACCGGTCTCGATGGCCTTGGCCATGCCCCCGAGTTTCTCGATTTCCTGGATATGGGCCCACGCGCGGTGTGCAATCTCGTTGGTAAGCGACTCAACATAGTACGAACCCGCCCAGGGATCGATTTCCTTGCAGACGTAAGTCTCTTCCTGAATGTAGATCTGCGTGTTGCGGGCAATACGTGCCGAGAAATCGGTGGGAAGCGCGATGGCCTCGTCGAGGGCGTTGGTGTGGAGGCTCTGGGTATGGCCGAGGGCGGCGCCCATGGCCTCGATGCAGGTACGGCCAACGTTGTTGAAGGGATCCTGCTCTGTGAGCGACCATCCGGAGGTCTGCGAGTGGGTGCGAAGAGCCAGCGACTTGGGGTTCTTCGGGTTGAACTGACTTACAATCTTGGCCCAGAGCATGCGGGCGGCGCGCATCTTGGCAATCTCCATGAAAAAGTTCATGCCGATTGCCCAGAAGAAGCTGAGGCGCGGAGCGAAGGAGTCGATATCCATGCCCGCGTTGACGCCGGCACGGAGGTATTCCAGGCCGTCGGCGAGGGTATAGGCGAGCTCGATGTCGCAGGTGGCGCCGGCCTCCTGCATGTGGTAGCCGGAAATGGAGATGGAGTTGAACTTCGGCATATTCTGCGAGGTGTACTCGAATATGTCGGCGATGATGCGCATCGAGAATTCAGGCGGGTAGATGTAGGTGTTGCGCACCATGAACTCCTTGAGGATGTCGTTCTGGATGGTACCTGCCATCTCTTCGAGTTTGGCGCCCTGCTCAAGGCCGGCGTTGATGTAGAAGGCGAGTACGGGAAGCACGGCGCCGTTCATTGTCATCGACACGGACATTTTGTTAAGGGGGATACCGTCGAAGAGCACCTTCATATCCTCTACCGAGCAAATGCTCACGCCGGCTTTGCCTACGTCGCCCACTACGCGCGGATGGTCGGCATCGTAGCCGCGGTGGGTGGCCAGATCGAAGGCTACCGAGAGGCCTTTCTGGCCCGACGCGAGGTTGCGGCGGTAGAAGGCGTTGGATTCGGCGGCGGTAGAGAAGCCGGCATACTGGCGGATGGTCCAGGGCCGGATGGCGTACATGCCGCTATACGGACCACGGAGGAAGGGGGGAAGGCCGGCTACGTAGTCGAGGTGTTCCATCCCCTCAAGATCGGATTTTGTGTAGACGGGTTTTACGGGGATCAGCTCGGGGGTGAGCCAAGCCTCGCCGGCAGCGGCCGGAGCGGTTGCCTGGGCGCTGAATGCGTCGGCTAAAATATCGATGTTTTTAAAATCGGGTTTCATGGCTTATGTTCTGAGCTGATTATCTGAGAAGACGTGAATTGAACTGCTGGAGAGTCTCGAGCACGTTGCTGCGCACGTGGATGAAGTTCTCTATACCGAGCGCCTTGAGGTCGTCGGTGCAGGCTGGAGCGCCGGCGACCACAAACTCAGCCCTGCCGTCAAGCAGCTTGTAGGCTTCGGGGGCATAGATGGCGTATTCGTCGTCGCTCGAGCAGAGCACAACCACGTCGGCTTTCTTCTCTATGGCGGCGGTGATCCCCTGCTCCACGGTGTCGAAGCCGATGTTGTCGATAATCTCGTAGCCGGCGCAACCGAAGAAGTTGCTGGAGAACTGTGCGCGGGCCAGACGCATGGCCAGATTGCCGATAGTAAGCATGAACACTTTCGGACGGTTTGCAGCAGCCTCGGTGGCCAGACGCAGTGCCTCGAAGTCGCTTGCCATACGGGCTGTGGCGAGGGCCTTGGAGGCGTCGCCGCCCTTGGCACATCCGCAGGAACCTTCTTTAGAGCATCCTTCGGTGCGCTCAATCTTCTCGGCGGCGAATTCATTGAAATTAGGATATTGGTTGGTGCCGAGAAGAATCTCCTTGCGGCGAGCCATATCCTGATGGCGCTTGGCAGATGAAGCGTTGACCGCCTGCTGCACTTCGCCGGAATTTACACAGGCAGTGAAACCTCCTTTGGCGTCGATATCGAGGAAGAGTTTCCAGGCCTCGGCGGCGATGGATACGGTGAGCGTCTCCACATAGTAGGAGCCGCCGGCCGGATCGACAACCTTGTCGAGATGGCTCTCTTCCTTGAGCAGGAACTGCTGGTTGCGGGCTATGCGCTCAGAGAATTCGTCGGGAGTCTTATAGGGGGTGTCGAACGGTGTCACGGTGATGGAGTCCACGCCTGCGATAGCAGCCGACATAGCCTCCGTCTGGCTGCGGAGCAGATTTACATGGGCGTCGTAGATGGTCTGGTTGAATGTCGACGTGAGTGCGTGAGCCATCATGCGGGCCGACTCCTTCGAACCGTCGTATTTCTCCACAATCTGAGCCCACAGCATACGGGCTGCGCGGAATTTGGCCAGCTCCATGAAGTAGTTGCTGGAGATGCCCATGTTGAACTTTATGCGGTCGGCGACTTCCGTAGCGCTTACGCCGGCATCGGTGAGAAGCGTAAGCCATTCGGCTCCCCAGGCCAGGGCGAAGCCCAGTTCCTGGAAGATATACGCTCCGGAGTTGCAGAATATTACGGAATCGACGGCAAGACAACGGAGACACTTTACGGGAGCGCAGATCGAAAGCATCAGTTTGGCGTCGGCAACCACCTGGTCCTTGTCGATTTCGGCACCGTGGCGGAACGCGCGCTTATAGGGATTGAAGTCGATTGAGCCGTGGAACGAGTCCTCGGCATTGTTTGCTTTCAGATAGTCGACCAGCAGTCGGGCGAGAGCCGAAGCCTTCGAGGGGCAGCAGGTGAAGTTCACTTCCACGGCCTTCAGGTCGATACCCTTGAGCAGAGTGGCGATAGTCTCGGATGATGGTTCCTTAACTTTGAAGCCGAGCGAGTTTACACCCTTCTGGAGCACGTCGAGAGCCGCTTTGTTTGCTTCGGCCGGGTCGGCGGCCAGGATGTCCTGACGCGTGAGCCAATTGTTGTTGTCGCGGGTGCCGCGAATGTAGGGGAATTCGCCGGGGAGCGAGTCGGTAGTTTTGAGGTCGGCGATATCGTCGCGACGATACATCGGTTGCACATTGAAACCTTCGTTGGTGCGCCATACGAGTTTCTTCTCGAAGGGCACACCTTTCAGGTCGGCATCCACCTTGGCACGCCACGTGTCGTAGCTTACAGGCGGAAACTGCGTGAACAGTTTTTCTTTATTGTCTGCCATGTTTTTAAAGGAATATGTGTTTGGGTTTTACGTTTTTTATGGTATTGATATGTAATAATGCCGTGGGCCGGTGGAAAAATGCGGACATACGCCCTCATGCGATGGCGAATTTACGAAAAACTTGTGGAATAGCCTTCAAATCCATAAGAAAAATTGGTATATATCCACGGCTCTTTCATTTAAGATTGCGTTGTCATGTCAGGGGATGTTGGACTTGAGGGCAATAGAAATAAGTGGAAGTAGATGGACCGGTAGACGCAATTACCGATGGGAGTTAGCGCTTGAGGAGAAGGATTACTTTGACGGCGAGGTCGAAGAGGATGATTTTGGCGTTGCCGTTGGCGGCGACGTCGGTGCGCGCTGAGGCGAACTGGCCCAGCAGAGACTCCACGTTGCGCTCGTTGATGAAAGGGGAGAAGCGGCTGCTGAACTGCGCCTCGGCCGCGTTGAGGTAGACCAGCTGGGGCACGCGCATGTTGTTGATGAAATTCTCGCGCATCATGCGCTCGCAGTAGGCGAGGAAGCGAATTTCGGCCTCACGGCCGAGTCCGGCCACATCGACCGACCATTTGCGCAGGTCGGACACACGACGCTGATAGGCCGAGCGCATCAGCCGGGTGAACAGTTCGAGGAACTGCGCCGATTCGCCCGAGACGGAAATCTGCGCCACGGCGCGGGTGATGCGTCCCTCGGCGAGGTGGGCAATGGCCAGCGAGTCGGCGGGTGCGACGTCATGATTCCGCACCAGATAATCGGCCACGACATCGTCGGGGAGTCGCTTTATCTCCACGCGCTGCATGCGTGAATATACCGTCGGGAGAATTGCGCCCGGGTTGTCGGAAGTAAAGATGAGCAGAGAGTCGGGGAAGGGTTCCTCGATGAGTTTCAGAAGCTTGTTGGCGCAGTCGGGCTGCATGCGTTCGGGGAGCCACTGCAGGAGAATTTTGAATCGCGTGGAATAGCTCGTGCGTGAGAATTTTCTTATTACCGCCAATCCCTCGGCCGAGTAAATCACCGGCTGCCCGTTGGAATTGTCGAGCAACTGGAGCCAGCGCTCGAAATTCATGTATGGATTCTCTTCGAGCAGGCGGTGCCATTCTGCGATATAGTCGTCGCTTACCGTATCCGACCCAGAGCCACCCTTCAGCACCGGGAAGGAGAAATAAGTATCGGCGTGGTTGAACGTGGCATGCTGGCGGCAGGCCGGGCAGACGCCGCACGAATCGCCCCCGCTGCGGTTCTCGCAATGGATATACTGCGCCAGCGCCCTGGCCAAAGCGAACTTACCCACTCCCTGAGGCCCTTCGAGCACGAGGGCGTGGGGCAGGCGGTTGTTGTCGACCATCGAGCGGAGGCGCTCTTTGACCGACTCATGGCCGGGTATGTCGGAGAACTTCATGGCGTGGTACGAAAGAGATTAAGTAAACGGGCAGGTAGTCGTCAGCTTACCCCAATCTGGAAGCAGACAGGGTCGAAATCCGGCTGGCCGACTACCGGAGACTTTTCGGAGGCGAGCTTGCGGATGAACGAGAGCGTTACCTGAATTCCTTTCCATCGGATGTGGTCGTCGATTGATTCAGGCGTAGGAGGCTGGGCGAGCAGCAGCGAGCAGATGCGTTCGGCCGAGTCGTATTCACGGGTCATTAGATATGAGGCGGCCAGCAGTAGATAAGCCATTGTGGAGAGGTCGAACGATTCCCCCGGAGCGAGTTTGCCCGGAGTGCAGCAGTCGGTGAACACGTCGATATAGCGCTCGAACTGCCGCGAGCGGTAGAGCGTAAGGAGGAAGAACTCCATCCCCTCGCGCAGGCCGTGACGCGCGTTGTACCATCCGAGCAACTGCGACGCACCGAGATGATACCCGTCGGAGTCAATCTGTCCGGCCATATCGATCCACGCGCGCTCCGATGCGCCGTTGGCCTGGTCGAACAGCAGGAAAAACCTTTCCGTATCGGCCGGGTGCAGCCGCATTACGTCGAGAAGCGTGTAGGCGTTCGCCTTGTCGGCCTTCATAAACGCTTCAAGCACTTCGAGGGCCGCCGCGTTATTTCCCTTGCGGGCATAGGCGTCGGCCAGACCCTTTACTGCGATGGAGTTGACCGGGTTGTCGGTGAGCACGTCGCGCAGAATTACGATTGCGCTGTCGATTGCCTTGATGTCTACGCGCTCCTCTCTGGAGTCGGGCGCAGGGATTAGGCAAATAGCTTTCATTAGCCGGGCACGCTCCGAAAGCGGGTCGAGTGCCAGAGCGTAGTCCACGGCCGCCAGAGCTTCGTCGCGGTGACCGAGTGCCATTTCCGATTTAGAGAGAAGTACCCAGTTGTCGGCCATGAACGGTTCGCGTGTGGTGAGGTCCTCGGCGATGTCGCGGGCGAGAGAATGAAACCGGTCGTCGGAATAGAAAGCTTCTGCCGCCTCGTAGAACAGGGCATTGGGGTCCTCGGCCTTTTCGGCGATAATATTGAGATTCTGGGCTAGCAAGTCGAGACGGTCGAGGTCGCGCAGCATGTCGACGATGCGGATTACTCCCTCGCAGGGGAGGGCGAAATCCGTGGAGAGAATGCGCGAAAGGCCTTCCTCAGGATTGCCGTCGGGGTAAGAGTCGAGCGAGAGGCCCAGCACCTGCCAGAGCGCAGAGTCGCGACGCCCTTTGCGTAGAAACATCTGGCGGGCGGCATCCTCGTTGACGGCGGAGAGAAAGAACGCCTTCCGCTCGTCGAGGAAATCGCTGCCCGGATAAAGACGAGCGCCTGTGAGCAGCACGTAGAGCTGCGTCATCTCGTCGCCCTCGTCCTGGGCGTAGTCGTATATGTCGAGGAGTTCGTCCTCGTCGTAAAACTCCGAGGAGTCGTTGGCGAGAACCCCTTTGCGAAAGCGCTCGTAGAGCTCTTTCATGTATTGTTCGTCAGATTGCTGGCCGTCGAGCATAGATGATATTAAAGGTATTCGCGGGTGCAGGGAGCGGTATTACCCCTTTGCCTGGGCCTTTTCCCAGCTGTCTTTCAAGGCGATGGTGCGGTTGAAAATCAGATTGCCGGGGGTGGAATCGTAGTCGGGGGTGAAATAGCCCACGCGCTGGAACTGGAACTTGCGGCCCTTTTCGGCATTTTCGGCGATGAAAGGCTCCACTTTCACGCCTTTTACCTCGACGAGCGAACCGGGATTAAGCAGTTCGCGGAAATCCTTGTCGGTCTCGGCCGAGGGATTCTCCACGGAGAAGAGGCGGTCGTAGAGTCGCACCGTGGCGTCCTTGGCGTGAGCTGCCGATACCCAGTGGAGCGTGCCTTTCACCTTGCGCGAGGCCCCTGGCAGTCCGCTGCGGGATTCGGGGTCGTAGGTGCAGAAAATCTCGGTGATGTTGCCGTCGGCATCCTTCTTTACGTCCTCGCATTTGATGATATATGCACCCTTGAGGCGCACTTCCGAACCGGGAGACAGACGGAAGAACTTTTTGGGAGGATTCTCCATGAAGTCGTCGCGCTCGATGTATATTTCGCGCGAGAAGGGCATGGAGTGCGTACCGGCCTGCGGATCCTCCGGATTATTTTCCATCTCTACGGTCTCGGTCTGCCCCTCGGGATAATTGGTTATAACCACCTTGACCGGAATGATAACCGCCATGGCGCGGGTGGCGATGGCGTTGAGGTCTTCGCGCACGGCATGCTCGAGCAGCGAAACGCTAATCATGGCTTCCTCGATTTTGGTGTAGCCGATGCGGTCGATGAAGTTGCGGATGGCGCGGGCCGTGAAGCCTCGGCGGCGCATGCCCGAGATGGTCGGCATGCGCGGGTCGTCCCATCCGGCAACCAGGCCTTCCTTGACGAGCTGCAGAAGCTTGCGCTTGCTCATTACCGTATAGGTGAGGTTGAGGCGGTTGAACTCAATCTGGCGGGGGCAGTAGGACTCGTCGGCAAGTTCGGCCACGAAATATTCGTAGAGCGGGCGGTGGGGTACGAATTCAAGCGTGCAGATTGAATGGGTGACTCCCTCGAAATAGTCGCTCTGGCCGTGGGCGAAGTCGTACATGGGGTAGACGTTCCATTTCGTGCCTGTGCGGTGGTGGGGGTGCTTGATGATGCGATACATTATGGGGTCGCGGAAGTGCATGTTGGACGACGCCATGTCGATTTTGGCGCGGAGCACTCGCGCTCCTTCGGGGAATTCGCCCGCGTTCATACGCATGAACAGGTCGAGATTTTCCTCTACCGAACGCGAGCGGTAGGGGCTCTCGGTGCCGGGCGTGGTGGGCGTGCCCTTCTGGGCGGCAATTTCTTCCGAGGTCTGGTCGTCGACATAAGCCTTCCCCTCCTTGATCATCCTCACGGCAAGGTCGAAAAGCTGGGGGAAATAGTCGGAGGCGTAATATTCGCGGTCGCCCCAGTCGAAGCCGAGCCAGTGGATGTCCTCGCGGATGGCATCCACATATTCGGTATCTTCCTTAATGGGGTTGGTATCGTCGAAACGGAGATTGCAGGTGCCGCCGAATTTTTCAGCAACACCGAAATCCATGCAGATGGCCTTGGCGTGGCCGATATGGAGGTAGCCGTTGGGCTCGGGCGGGAAACGCGTGTTGAGGCGTCCGCCGTTTTTGCCGGCGTTAAGGTCGTCGGCCACAATCTGCTCTACAAAATTCAGACCGCGCGATGCGGTTTCGTTGAGTTCGTTTTCTTTCACTTCGGCCATAATGCAAAGGGAAATATGATAAGTAACTGTTGTTTCAGAATAGTCAATGGGGTTACTACACGGCAAAGCCGTTGCCTCCATGCATTGAAGATGCAAAGATAAGAAAAAATGCCTGAAAACATCAAAACATTCCCCCGGAATAGCTAACTTTACACACCGAAAAACGTGGGTGGAAGGTCTGCGCCTGCGGCCTGCAGCAACCCAAACAACACCTGAAATCGAATGGACAGCGTAAGTGTAATAGAGAAATACTTTTCCGGCCTGAGCGGGAAGCAACACGAGCAGTTTGAGAAGCTTGGCCCGCTGTATGCCGACTGGAACAGCAAAATCAACGTGATCTCCCGCAAGGATATCGACAAACTGTATACCAACCACATACTCCATTCGCTCGCCATAGCGAAGTTCCTTCAGCCCGCTCCCGGCACTACTTTCCTCGACATGGGGACCGGCGGCGGCTTCCCGGGCATTCCGCTGGCTATCATGTACCCCGAGTGCCGGTTCCATCTCATCGACCGCATTGGCAAGAAAATCAGGGTGGCGCAGGCCATAGCCGAGGCTATCGGTCTGACCAACGTGACCTTCCAGCACGGCGACATAGGCGAATGCCGCCAGAAATTCGACTATGTGGTGTCGCGCGCTGTGATGCGTCTCGACGAGCTGCTGCCGCTGATTAAGAAAAACGTCGGAGGCAAGCAGCGCAACGGGGTGCCCAACGGACTGATATGCCTCAAGGGCGGCGACATCTCCGACGAACTGCGCGCCGCCCGTGCCGACGAACTTGTCGATGAGCTGTGCAACTACTTCGACGAAGAATATTTCGCAACGAAAAAACTTGTCTACGTGGCAATGTGTTGATAAGAGACAATTAAACAGCAAGACACACACGCTTATGGAACTCCAGCGATTTGAATTCAACCTCTTTGGCGAGAACACATATATAATATGGAACGAAGGCAGCCACGAGGCCGCTATCGTGGACCCAGGCATGGCCGACGCCGAGGAAACCGCCCTGATTGAGGACTTCATCTCCGGCCACGCCCTGACGCTGAAATACATATTGCTGACCCATGCCCACCTCGACCACACGTTCGGAATCGACCATCTGCGTGAATTCTATGGGGCGCCTGTACTCGGCCATAAGGACGACGCACCGTTGGCACAAATGCGCGACGACCAGGCGCGAAGGTTCCACCTCCCCGTTAAGCCCGGCCCGATGGAAATCGACCGGTTCGTTGACCGCCGCAGTTCGCTTAACCTCGGCCACGAGCGTATTGAGGTAATCGAGACGCCCGGACACTCTCCCGGGGGCGTCTGTTACTACATCCCCGAAAGCCGCATGGTGCTCACCGGCGACACCCTGTTTCGCGGAAGCATCGGGCGTACCGACCTTCCCGGCGGGAGCATGTATCAGCTTGTGAGGAGCATACGCGAGCGGCTTTTCCTGCTACCCGACGATACGAAGGTATATCCCGGCCACGGGCCCGCCACAACAATAGGTGAGGAGAAGCTGCACAATCCCTACGTCGGGTAAGCATCTTTTTATAAAAACACGCGCTATGACTACAGAAATCAGAATTAAGAGGGCATACGCTCCGGCGGATGTCTCCGACGGCTACCGAGTATATATCGACCGTCTGTGGCCGCGCGGGCTCTCGCACGAAACTTTCCATTACGACTGGTGGAACAAGGATATCGCGCCTTCTACCGAACTGCGCGAGTGGTTTCACGCCGACAGCGCCGACCGTTGGGATGAATTCGAAGCCCGCTACGCGGCAGAGCTGAAATCCGGCTCAGCATTCGGCGAACTTCTGAAGACCGTAGCAGGGAAACCGGCTGTAACGTTGCTATATTCCTCGCACGACGAGCTGCACAACAACGCCGTGGTTGTAGCAGACCTGCTCCGCAAGAAACTTGCCGGGCCAGCATAAAATAAGGTAACTTTGCATAGCAAAGCGACCAAAGATCAATGGCTGACAGCACCCTCACCATCCGGAGGAAAAATATGGCGATGTGTCAAATTATGGAATTTTGACACATCGCCATTATTGAGGAAAGTTGGTTTAACGCTTCCGGCCACCGTAGATTATTTCTCGCGGGCGAGGATGAGTGCCGAGCGGTAAGGAACGGTGAGTTTGCCGCCCTTCGAGCGCACGACATTGCCGTCGGCATCGCGGAGACCTTCGTGGGCGATTTCGCCGTCGCGGGCCACGACAAGCCAGTCGGCGCCGGACACCTTGACTTCCATATCTTTGTCGGAGCCGTTGAAAATCAGTTTGATTTCCTTCCACGAGTCGCCGTTGGCGTTATTGAGAATCGAGTAGGAGATGAGTCCGGGTGCGGTCGTCTTGTCGAAGCGGATGTTGCGGGCTACGTCGGCTGCCGAAGTCATGCGGAACGCCGGATGGGCCTTGCGCAGGGCAATCAGTTCCTTGTAGTAGTTGAACTGGTCGGCGTTGGCATGCTTGAGTGTCCAGTCGATGGCGTTGATGGAGTCGGGCGACTTGTAGGAGTTGTGCACTCCTTTTTTGTCGCGGAACACCTCTTCGCCGGCAAACATGAAGGGAGTGCCCTGCGAGGTGAACACTATGGTCTGGGCGAGGCGCGCGGCGCGCATGCGTTCGGCCTCGGAGGCGTCGGGCATCGATTTGGCGAGTTTGTCGGTGAGCGTGAGGTCGTCGTGGCAGGATACGTAGTTCACAATCTGCGTGGGGAAGGAGGCATAGGGGAACTTGGAGTTGTTGCCTTTCGAGTAGTCGACCTGAGGATGGGGCGTTGCGGCCACGATGCCGATTTTTACCGTCTCTTCAAGACCCGGTTTGCCGGTGGCGAAACCGCGGTCGACCGCATCGGAGTAATGGCCCTTGATGGCGTCGCGGATATCGTCGGAGAATACGGCCACACCGTTCATTTTGGCTACGTTTTCCTTGAGGGCACGTCGCTCGGCGGGGAGGGGAGAGGCACCGGCCGTCCAACCTTCGCCGTAGACGAAGATGTCGGGATTGATTTCCTTGAGCTCGGCGGCCACGCGGTTCATCGTCTCTATGTCATGGATTGCCATAAGGTCGAAGCGGAAGCCGTCGATATGGAATTCACGCGCCCAATATTTTACGGAGTTTACGATGAAATCCTGCATCATCCGGCGGTCGGAGGCAGTCTCGTTGCCGCAGCCGGAAGCGTCGCTGTAAGTGCCGTCGGGGTTGTGGCGGTAGAAATATCCGGGAGTGGTGAGCGAGAAATTCGAGTCGTCGTTCTGCGCGGTGTGGTTGTATACCACGTCCATTACCACGCCGATGCCGGCGTCGTGGAGCGCCTTCACCATCTGCTTCATCTCGGCGATGCGGGCCGACGGATCGGCTGGCCGCGAGGAATAGGAGCCTTCTGGAGCATTGTAGTTCTGCGGGTCGTAGCCCCAGTTGTACTGGTTGAGCGGCGCCTGGGTCTCGTCTACGCTGTTGTAGTCGTAGGAGGGGAGGATGTGTACGTGGGTCACTCCGAGTTCCTTCAGGTGGTCGATGCCGGTCTTGTCGCCGAGAATCGAGCGAGTTGCCTGCTCGGTGAGGGCGAGGAACTTGCCTTTGTTGGTGATTCCGGAGGAGGGATGAACGGAGAAGTCGCGGTGGTGCATCTCGTAGAGCACGGCGTCGGTGATGGCCTTCGTGGCCGGACCTTTGTCAGCCTTCCACCCCTCGGGGTCGGTGGCGGCGAAGTCGATGATGGCCCCGCGGTGGCCGTTCACGCCGACGGCCTTGGCCCAGATGCCGGGGGTTTCGGCGAGCCATTTGCCGTCCTGCTGAATGCTGAAGGTGTAGAACTTGCCGTAGGGCACCGGCGAGAGCGATGCCGTCCATGTGCCGCCGTCGGCCGGCTGCATCTCTATGGTCTCCGACGGGGTGGCGGTGTTGGCGTTGTCGTAGATATACAGGCGTACGGCTGAGGCCTTGGGCGACCATAGACGGAAACGTGCCTGGCCGTCGGCAAGTGTCAGACCGAGGTCGGTGCCGCTGTAAGTGGGAAACGAGTCGTAGATGGCGTCGGGCGATGTGGCGGCCGATGCATCTTCGGCTACCGCATGGTTGGATGCAAATAGTGAGCAGGCGAGGATTGCCATGGAAAATTGTTTCATCAGGGTTAGATTATAAGTGGACAATGTAAGTAAGAAAATCGCCTGTAGCGTAATTTGCCACAATTAAGCTATTTCAATTAATCGCATTGGCAAATATAGCCAAAAAACTTGCAATGCCCAAAACATGGAATCAAACGCGAGGTTAAAAGATAAAAATTATAAGTCTGACGACCTGCATGCGCAACTATAGATTAGCGCCAAAAACGAAAATAGTTGAATTTTTTTATGCCTAAAAGCAAAATTATCGCTATCTTTGCACTCTAAAACGGAAAAGAATTGAAGATTCGTTACTTACCGCTGTGGCGGCAACGGCATCTGCGATTCTCCTGCAAGCCGATGGCGCTGACCGGCGTCGGAAGCCGTAGCAGCCAAGCGCTTGATTTGTGACTGAACAGTAACCGACAGTTTAACCCGAAATTCGGAAGTCCTCCGGGGCTCCGCATATCGAATTGCAGTTATGAAACTGGAACCTGTGAATCTCGATCTGGTATTTGAAACCAGTTGGGAAGTGTGCAACAAAGTCGGAGGCATCTATACGGTGCTGTCGACCAAAGCCCTTACCCTCCAGACCCTCTACAAGGACAAAACAATCTTTATCGGCCCTGATGTATGGACCGACGACAATCCATCGCCTTATTTTACTGAAGTCCCCTCGCTGCTGCGTCCGTGGAAGGACAAGGCAGTGCTTCCTCATGGAATAAGCGTGCGTGTGGGCCGCTGGAATATCCCCGGCAAGCCTATTGTGATTCTTGTGAAATTCGACGGCATGTATGCCGACAAGGATTACTATTACGGCGAGATGTGGGAGCGTTTCGGTGTCGACTCGCTCCACGGCTACGGCGACTACGACGAGGCATGCTGCTTCGCCCTCGCCGCCGGAATGGTGATAGAGAGCATATGCAACCACAAGCGCCTGCGCCATAAGAATGTGCTCGCGCATTTCGACGAATGGACCACGGGAATGGGTCTTCTCTATACCCGATGGAAAGTGCCTTATGTCGGAACAATCTTCACCACCCACGCTACTTCGATAGGGCGTAGCATCTGCGGCAACGGCAAACCGCTTTACGACTATCTACCCGCCTACAACGGCGACCAGATGGCACGTGAACTGAATATGGAGTCGAAACACTCTCTCGAAAAGGCCGCCGCCCATACGGCCGACTGCTTCACAACCGTGAGCGACATTACCGCCGCCGAATGTGAGCAACTGCTCGACCGACGTCCCGACATCGTGACGCCCAACGGTTTTCAGGGCGATCTGGCTCCCGTGAGAGTAAAAGCCCGCCGCGCACGCCTCACCGCCCGCGAGGCTCTTCTCAATGTGGCGAAGGCTTTGACCGGCCATACTCCTGCCGACGATACTTTCATCGTGGCCACTTCCGGCCGATGCGAATACCGCAACAAGGGAATCGACGTTTTCCTCGATTCCATAAAGACGCTGGAGAGTTCTCCGGCTTCCAGGCCGGTTCTCGCCTTCGTGCTTGTGCCCGCATGGATGAAGGCCCCGCGTGCCGACCTGCAGGCGCGCCTTGCCGCAGGCACCGCCGAATCTTCGGCAATCGGCGAACCCACCGTTACCCACGAACTGCACAACACCGATTCCGACGCCATTCTCGGACGTATCCGTCAGCTCGGGTTCGCTTCGGCCGACCCCGCCAAGGTGCAGGTGGTCTACGTGCCGAGCTACCTCAACGGCTACGACGGTATATTCAATATGGACTACTACGAAATTCTCTGCGGACTCGACGCCACGGCTTTCCCGTCGTACTACGAGCCGTGGGGCTACACTCCTCTCGAAAGCGTCGCTTTCGGAATCCCCACCATCACCACGTCGCTTTCCGGCTTCGGCCAGTGGATTCTCTCCTCCTCGAAGAGCGATTTCGCAGTAAGCGGAGTGGAGGTGGTTCAGCGCAATGATTCCAACTACGGTGAGGTCGTAGCAGATATAGCGGCCGACCTCCGCCGTCTGGCCGACGCTTCCGACGACTACCGCGAGAAAGCCTCCAAGGCCGCCCGCGATACCGCCGAGCATGCCGAGTGGAATTATTTCATAACCTATTACATCGACGCATTCCGCCGGGCTCTCGGCGCGGCCGACAAGCGCCGCAACTGAGGCCGCTTTCCCGGCTTAATCATTCCGAAATAGTAAAAACGTATCATATAAGCTAAAAAATGAAATTTCAAGTCAGCAACACCAATGCTCCCGCATGGCGTGATCTTACAATCAAATCCGACCTTCCCTCGAAGCTGAAACACCTCGAGACTCTGGCTAAAAACCTCTGGTGGGTATGGAACAGCGACGCAAAGTCGCTCTTCCGCGACCTGAATCCCGACCTGTGGCGTTCCACGGGCGAAAATCCTGTGATGCTGCTCCAGCAACTCTCGTCGGAGCGTCTCGACGAGATGATCGCCGACGCCGACCTTATGGCCCGCATCGAGCAGGTGTATGGCAAATTCAAGGAATACATGGCCAAGCCCATGCGCAAGGATATCCCCTCCGTTTCGTATTTCTCGATGGAATACGGCCTCTGCAACGCCCTTAAAATCTATTCGGGCGGTCTGGGCGTGCTTGCCGGCGACTACATCAAGGAGGCTTCCGACAGCTGTGTGCCCATGACCGCCGTCGGTTTCCTCTACCGCTTCGGATATTTTACCCAGAGCCTGAGTGTCGACGGTCAGCAGATCGCCAACTACGAGCCCCAGAACTTCAACCAGCTCCCCATCGAGCAGGTGATGGAAGAGAACGGCCGCCCCATGATTCTTGAGGTGCCTTATCCCGGCCGTACAATCTACAGCCATGTATGGCGCGTGAATGTAGGCCGCATGAAACTCTACCTGATGGATACCGACTTCGATATGAACTCGGAGTTCGACCGCGTAATCACCCATCAGCTCTATGGCGGCGATTGGGAAAACCGCATCAAGCAGGAATATCTGCTCGGCATCGGCGGCGTGCTGATGCTTAAGAAACTCGGCATCAACAGCCAGCTTTACCACTGCAATGAAGGCCATGCCGCACTGCTCAACCTGCAGCGCCTCGTCGACTATGTTCAGGACAAGCATCTCGACTTCAACGTGGCTCTCGAACTGGTGCGCGCATCAAGCCTCTATACCGTCCATACCCCCGTGCCTGCCGGCCACGACTATTTCGACGAAGGTCTCTTCGGCAAATATATGGGTGAATACCCCCAGAAACTCGGCATCTCCTGGAACGACCTGATGAACATGGGCCGCGAGAACCCCAACACCAACGAGCGCTTCTCGATGAGCGTGTTCGCTCTCAACACCTGCCAGGAAGCCAACGGCGTAAGCTGGCTCCACGGCGAGGTGTCGAAGAAGATGTTCGCCGGTATCTGGAAGGGCTACAACTGGCAGGAAAGCCACGTGGGCTACGTTACCAACGGCGTTCACATGCCCACCTGGGCCGCCTCGGAGTGGAAGGAGTTCTATTGGCAGAAACTCGGTCCGGCTGTGTTCGAGCACGCCGACGACCCCGAAAACTGGAAAGGTATCTTCAAGGTAAAGGACGAGGAAATCTGGAACATGCGCAGCACGATGAAGAACAAGTTCATCAACTTCGTGAAGCGCGATTTCAAGCAAAAATGGCTCGCCAACCAGGGTGATCCCTCGGCCGTGATGAAAATTGTCGACAAAATCAACCCCAACGCCCTCATCATCGGCTTTGCCCGTCGCTTCGCCACCTACAAGCGTGCCCACCTGCTTTTCACCGACCTTGAGCGCCTCTCGAAGATTGTCAACAACGAGAATTTCCCCGTTCAATTCGTATTCTCCGGCAAGGCCCATCCTGCCGACGGCGCAGGTCAGGGTCTGATCAAGCGCATCATGGAGATTTCGCGCATGCCCGAGTTCCTCGGCAAGATTATCTTCCTTGAGGACTACAACATGATTGTAGCCAAGCGCCTCGTCACCGGCGTCGACATCTGGCTCAACACCCCGACGCGTCCTCTCGAGGCATCCGGTACATCGGGCGAGAAGGCCGAGATGAACGGTGTGCTCAACTTCTCGGTGCTCGACGGCTGGTGGTACGAAGGCTACCGCTTCAACGAGAAGGCCGGATGGGCCCTCACCGACAAGCGCACCTACACCGACCAGGCTCAGCAGGACAAGCTCGATGCCGCCACTATCTACTCGATGCTTGAGAACGAGATTATTCCGCTCTACTTCGCCAAGAACTCGAAGGGCTACTCGCCCGAGTGGGTGCAGTATATCAAGCGCTCCATTGGCGACATTGCTCCTCACTTCACCATGAAACGCATGATCGAGGACTACATCCACCGTTTCTACGACAAAGAGGCAGCACGCTCGAAGAAACTTCAGGCCAACGACTGCGCTCTTGCCAAAGAAATCGTGGCATGGAAGGAAAAGGTAGCCGCCGCATGGGATGGCATCAAGGTGTTCGACATCCAGGCTTCCGACATCACCAACTCCACAACCGGCAACGACTTTGCAACCCGCGCCATCATCGATACCAACGGTCTGGGCAAGGATCTCGGCCTTGAGATGGTGGTCTACAAGAAGGAAGACGGAGAGGAGAAGTTCTGGTTCACCAAGCCCTTCGACGTAGTAAAGGAGGAGGGCAACGTGCTCACCTACCAGCTCAACATGAAGCTGAAGGATGCAGGTGTGTTCCGCTACGGCTACCGTCTCTATCCGAAGAACCCCAACCTGCCTCACCGCATGGACTTCGCCTACACCCGCTGGATCTGATAAATCCGGCCGTAAAGGCGCCCCCACGCAGATATCGTATGATACACGTCTCGACGTAGTATTCTACATAATCAAATTCTGAAAAAGCAGATGCGGCCCCATCAATGGTCTCCCGCATCTGCTTTTTCATTTTTATTCAGTACCTTTGTGTGCGCATTCAATTTACGTTATGAAGAAGGACCAAGCATCTGGAAGCGACGCTATTTCCATATATTCCCGGGACTTACAGCCATTTTATTCTCTCCGTAGGGCTATAGTCCCCTCCATCATACTTATTCTGGGTGTGGTAGGACTCTATCTGATGACGTATTTCACCATTCCCGTGCAGGAGGATAATGAATATGGAGTGACCGGCTTCCTGCGTCGCAATGGATTGAGTTCACATCTTAATCTTCAGGGTATATGGGCGCATATGCTTCATTTATGGAACGACTGCAACGGCCGTTTGATCGATAAGCTTCCCGTACCGGTATTGGCATTGATGCCGCGCTGGCTCTTTTCGCTGGTTAATGCCGGTGTATATGTTCTTTTTTACGCAGGCGCATGCAAGATTATCGCACTCGCTATTGGTGGCCAATGGCGTGGAAAGGCCTTGAACACGAGCGTTGTCGGCTTTATGGCCACTTATCCTTGGCTTGCATCGGCGTTTGTGCTTCTTATGGCGCTTTTCTTCCCGTGGGATTCCACTATGATGTTGGTGTCGTATCAGCTCGGATATGTATGGACTTCGTGTGCGGTGGTCTGGCTGGTATATTATTTCTGCAACCGCGACCTTATTGTCGACGGCTCTGTATGGCTGTTTGTTCCGGTATTGATTCTTACTGTAATAGCCGGCACTCTGCATGAATTGATTCCGTGTGTTCTTTGCTGTGCTTTTATTGTGCCGGCCCTTTGGTCGGGTTCGCGCAGAGCTGTGTTCCGGCGCGTGCTTATTGTGGTCGCCCTCTTTGCCGGATTTGAGATACTCAGCCATATGCCGGGACATATGCGTCGTGTGGGATATACGGTGATTGAATTCGACTGGCGCAGACTTTTCCCCACATGCAAGGGCCTTATGCCGGGCCCGTCGGTGATGCCCGGAGTGATATACCTCCTGATGCTGACGGTTTTCACATTATGGAGTGTCCCCCAAATATCATTCCGGTCTGTATGGCATAGGCTGGGGGAATGGCTAAGGCCGTGGCGCGAGCGAAGCGGCTTATGGATGGTAACGGCCGTCGTGATCGGCGGTTTTGTGGCGTCGGCCGGAGTGATGAGCATGTTCGGTGGCACGCGTATCATGAGTTTCGGTATTGTTCTGCCGCTTATCGGAGGTCTTGCATTGCTTGGCCGGTGGCCCGGTGGCCTTCCCCGATGGTTCGGTATTCTTCTTAAGTCAGCCCTGGCTGTCATAGGTCTGTGTGCGGCTGGAGTGTGGTCGGTGTCGATTGCTCTTGAACGGGAAATTAACCGCCGGTTCTATGTGCTGGAGCCCCGGATGATAGACGTCGGACAGAAGGCCACCGTCTATTTCGACCTTCCGCGAATATGGCACAGAGAATATCTGAGTCCTAATCCGTATCCGTGGATGATGATTATACCGATGAACCATCGCATGAACATGACTTATTTCAATCCGCTTGCCGAGCCCTATGAAGTTCAGATTGTGCCATACGAGCTTTTCGAAATGGAGAGGGATGCCGATTATGCAGATATTCTCACATCGGATGAAATGCCCGCAGGATATGAGTGGATAAACCGGAAACTCGGGATACTGCGGTATCGCGGCAACTATCTTTTTACAAATCCTGAGAATCTTGAGCTGGAGGTAAAGGTGCTCGACTGCATGCGCTATTTTTGCATTGGAGGCGCGCTTAATTTCGATGCGACGTTTGCCGACGGACGCTGTCAGCGCGCTTATTTCGGAATCGCGGAGTTTATTACACCGCGTACCCGCAGCAAAGCCTACTGGCTCGAACCAGCTCTCGATTCCGAAAGTATGGTTCATTCGTCGATTGTCTTGGCCGACGATTTACTGGTAAGAGGACCTTTCTGCATTGCTATTGACTCCGGCTCGTATGGCCATTTTGATTTCTTCCCCAATGAGCCTCGCTACCACACGAAGGTCTTCGAAAGGAATTATTAATGGAACCCGAGGAAAGAGATTAGATTACGTCAGTAAAAAAGCGGCGCCGTCGGGTGCCGCTTTTTGTGTGATTATCTGATGCCGGTTCAGGGCTTCACGAGGTTGTGGCCGGTCATTTCGGCGGGCTGGGGCATCCCCAGAATGTGGAGGATGGTGGGAGCCACGTCGGCCAGACGTCCGTTCTCAACGGTGGCGTTGGCGTTGTCGGAAACGTATACGCAGGGCACCGGGTTGAGCGAGTGGGCCGTGTTGGGCGTGCCGTCGGGGTTTACGGCGTTGTCCGCATTGCCGTGGTCGGCGATGATGATGGTCTCGTAGCCGGTGGCTTTGGCGGCTTCAACTACGGTCTTCACGCAGTTGTCGACTGCTGCTACGGCTTTCTCGATGGCGTCGTATACGCCGGTATGACCTACCATGTCGCCGTTGGCGAAGTTTACAACCACGAAGTCGTATTTGTCTTCGCGGATGGCGGCGGCCAGTTTGTCGGCAACCTCATAGGCGCTCATTTCGGGCTTGAGATCGTAGGTGGCAACCTTGGGCGACGGAACCAGGATGCGCTCCTCGCCTTCGTAGGGGGCTTCGCGGCCGCCGTTGAAGAAGAAGGTCACGTGGGCGTATTTCTCGGTCTCGGCTATGTGGAGCTGCTTTTTGCCATTGTTGGCGAGGTATTCGCCGAGGGTGTTCTCTACATTCTCCTTGGGGAAGAGGATGTGCACGCCGGTAAACGAGGCGTCGTAGGGGGTCATGCAGTAGTACTGCAGTCCGGGCAGCGTGTGCATACCCTCTTCGGGCATGTCGTGCTGGGTGAGCACTACGGTGAGTTCCTTGGCGCGGTCGTTGCGGTAGTTGAAGAAGATTACCACGTCGCCGGGCTTGATGGTGCCGTCGACGGTCGAGTTGTCGATAGGGAGCACAAATTCGTCGGTCACGTCGGCGTCGTAGCTTTCCTGCATGGCCTCGACCATGTCGGTGGCCTGCTTGCCTTTACCCTCCACGAGGAGATCGTATGCCACTTTCACGCGGTCCCAGCGCTTGTCGCGGTCCATGGCGTAGTAGCGGCCGATAATCGAGGCGATGGTGCCGGCGCTCTGCTTGCAGTGCTCGGTGAGCTGCTCGATGAAGCCTTTGCCGGAGCGCGGGTCGGTGTCGCGGCCGTCCATGAAGCAGTGGAGGAACACTTTCTCAAGACCGTACTCCTTGGCGATGTCGCAGAGGGCGAAAATATGGTCGAACGAGGAGTGCACGCCGCCGGTCGATGTCAGACCCATGAAGTGGATGCCCACGCCGTGCTCTTTGGCGTAGCCGAAAGCGTTTTTGATTTCGGGGTTGTTGAGAATCGAGCCGTCGGCGATGGCTTTGTTGATTTTCACGAGGTCCTGATATACCACGCGGCCTGCGCCGATGTTGAGGTGGCCGACTTCCGAGTTGCCCATCTGGCCGTCGGGGAGGCCGACGTTTTCGCCGGATGTCTGAAGTTCGGAGTGGGGATATTTTTCGAGAAGCTGATTCCAGTAGGCGGGATGGGCGGTGTAGATGGCGTCGCTCTTCGAGCGGTCGCCGATTCCCCATCCGTCGAGAATCATGAGTAATGCTTTATGTGCCATTTATTTATGGATAGATAGAGTTGTTACTTGTTGAGTGGGCAGGCTCCGCACTGCTGCGGAAGCTGCTTGAAGAAATCGTTGCCTTTGTTGTCCACGAGAATGAAGGCGGGGAAGTTCTCCACCTCGATTTTCCAGATGGCTTCCATGCCGAGTTCGGGGTATTCGAGGAGCTCGACCTTCTTGATGGAGTTCTGGGCGAGGATGGCGGCGGGGGCGCCGATGGGGCCGGGATAGAAGGCGCCGCTTTATCGTAGG
>OGPN01000740.1_pt1 | contig 22912 bp, 22 predicted proteins | sample 1552941 | NCBI WGS metagenome assembly OGPN01 (sample SAMEA2580220, study PRJEB22360) | human gut metagenome | biome: human gut; feature: human-associated habitat; material: faeces | place: Denmark | collected 2008/2010
CAGCCATATCTTTTTCAAACTTGTCCATTTTCTCCGGCTCGATATGCAGTCGGGAAAGTTTTGCAATATGTGCAATATCAATTTTCATGGTTATCGTTCCTTTCACAGAGTACGCAAGAATCTATTTTGTTTCTGCGTTCTCCAAAATTTTCTGACGAAATTCTTCTTCGCTAAGAACCGGAATACCCAGTTCGTTTGCCTTGTCCAACTTGCTGCCGGCGGCTTCTCCTGCCACCACAAAAGTTGTCTTTTTCGAAACACTGCCGCTAACTTTTCCGCCGTAACGCAGCACCAATTCTTTGGCTTCACTGCGTTTCATAGTAGAAAGCGTTCCGGTCAGTACAAAGGTCATACCGGCAAAGCGATGATCTTCTACCACCGTTCCGTGGTAGGTCATATTACAGCCTGCTTCCCGCAGGTGTGTAATCAGTTGAAGCATATGCGGCTCTGACAGTGCTTTTACGACACTTTCTGCCATGGTTTCTCCGAAACCGTCAATTTCCTGTATTTCCTCTGCCGTTGCGTGCAGCAGTGCGTCCATAGTTGGAAATCGTTCACAGAGCAATTTTGCCGCACGGGAACCAATGCCGCGAATACCCAGTGCAAATACCAGACGATCCAAAGAATTTTCTTTAGAAGCGGCAATGGCATGAACCAGATTTTCCGCAGATTTTTCTGCAAATCGTTCCAGTTCGGTCAGTTCCTTTTTTGTTAGTGAATACAAGTCTGCCACAGAATGCACCAGACCATTTTCCTGTAAGGCAGCCAGATTCTGCGGTCCCAGTCCGTCGATGTTCATGGCATCTTTGGAAACGAAATGGATCATGCGTTTCATCAACTGTGCCGGACAATCTGGATTCGGGCAGCGAATGGCAGCTTCTTCCGGATCGCGTACTGCCGGCGTATGACACACCGGACAAGCATTGGGCAACTGATACGGTAAAGCTCCTTCTGCATGACACTTGACACGAAGTACTTCCGGAATGATCTCCCCTGCCTTACGAACCACAATGGTATCACCCAGACGAATATCTCGTTCGGTGATAAAATCCTGATTGTGCAGAGTGGCACGTGCTACTTCGGTTCCGGCAAGTTGTACCGGATCGAAAATTGCCACTGGTGTAATCACACCGGTTCTCCCTACACTCAACTGTATTTCTCGCAGTGTGGTTTCTTTTTCTTCTGGCGGGAATTTGAAAGCGGCTGCCCACTTCGGGACTTTTGAAGTCGCTCCCATTTCTTCTCGCTGTGCAAAGGAATTCACTTTGACAACTACGCCGTCTGTGTCATAGGCGTAATGCAGCTTGGCTTCACCGATTGCAGCAATTTCCGCAAGAATTTCCTCTGCGGTTCGTAAAGGTTTGCTGTGTGGAATAACTGTAGGGAAGCCTAACTTCCGGAGATACTCTAACGATTCAATGTGTTCTGAAAGAATTTCTCCGTCGATCTGCTGGATATTGAAAATCCAGATGTCCAGACTGCGTTGTGCAGTGACTACGGCGTTTTTCTGCCGCAGTGAACCAGCGGCTGCGTTGCGGGGATTTTTTGCCGGTGTTTCTCCGTTCAGTTCCTGTTGCTCCACTAATGCCGCGAAACTTTTTCGCGGCATATATACTTCGCCGCGGACTTCCAGAAATGCCGGAGCGTGTTCCAGCTTCTTGGGAATGTTGGCAATCGTCATGAGATTTGCTGTTACATCTTCCCCTACGAAGCCGTCCCCACGGGTGGAACCACGAGTGAATACGCCATTGGTATATTCCAGCGATACGGATAATCCGTCGATTTTCGGCTCTACGCTGAACTCTGGATTCTCCAGTTCCTCCTGACACTTTTGTACAAAAGCGTTCATTTCTTCATAGGAAAATACGTCCTGCAAGCTCATCATCTGTACGGTGTGCGGCACCTTTTCAAATGTGCGGGACGCTGTTCCGCCAACGTGTTTGGTTGGCGAATCAGCTGCGGCAAACTGAGGATACTGCTGCTCCAACGTTTCCAGTTCCCGTAGAAGCATATCGTATTCATAGTCTGTTACAGAAGGGGCATCCTGTACATAATATTCTTCGTTATAGCGTTCCAGTTGCTGCTGTAATTCCGCCATACGCTGTTTTGCTGTTGCTTCGTCCATTCGGTCACACTCCTTGTGTGGCAGAGCCACAAAAAGCGGCTCTGCATTTTTTTTGGCACACAATTTATTATACCACAAAAACGCGTCATATGCTAGACCTTTTACAAATATTTCATGCTTTATTCTCTGAAATCCTGTTTTTCGCCAGAATCCGACGTGCTTTCAAATTCCATGTAGGAATCCGGCACGGTTCCGACAATTAAAGTTTCCGAGAGAAGACATGCATAGGTGGTTTTTGTTGTGGTCTGTGCGAAGGGAATGGCTGTCTGTACTTCCGCAGTTACCTCTGCTCGTATGGTGTGGCAAGTTTGGTTGATGCTGGCGGATTCTATTGTACTGATGAGTTTCACGGAAGCATGCCCTACCGGCAGAAGCCGCACAGAAACATGCGGACCCCGTTCGGCAAAAATCCAGACTCCGGATGCAGTCCCCAGAGAAACCTCAAGTTCTGCATCACGGCACTGTTCCAAATGCTGCTGTACGTTGCGGTAGATTGCAGATTGCAGCCGATTGATCTGGTCTGTTCGGGTTTCCATTGTGGTGACATTGCCGGCGGCATCGTATGTCAGTTCAGCAAAGCTGACATTTTTCATCTGTTGATCTTGCAACACTTCTGCAATACTGTCTGCCATTAGTCCGGCGGTAAACTGTTTGGTTTCGCTTTCACAAACTGCACAGAGATTGGGACGGATCGCATGGTCTATGCGAAGCAGAAATGCCAGCAGTAAGCATATAGCCGTTCCAAAAAGGAGCAGGGAACGGATATGAGTACGGCGTTTCTGGTAAACTTGTTTTCGCATGTGAGAAACCCCTTTGAAATAAGGAACGGGCGACAAAACTGCCGCCCGTTTGCCTGTACGCGTTGGATAAGATCATAGGCAACACCACACAAAAATTGTGTAAAGCCCTTAGGCGAGCTCTGGGCGGTGTTGTCTGTTTATTCCAATGTAGAATTTTCGTCGTTTTCTGTTAGTTCATTGCAGCCGCAGCACTTCTCTTTGGGAATGGTGTCCAGTGCCGACGGTGAAAATTCTTCTGCCGGAAACCGAATCTTGTCAAAAACAGCACAGGGAGATTCGGTGTCGGTATGACATTCCTTTGCGGGAATGGTGTACTCATACGTGGGCACCAGAATGGTTACGGGACGAAAAACTTCTACAACCGAGAAAAGTCCCAGCGTCATAATAACTGTGCGAACTGGTGTTGTGCCGTCAGAGCCGCAAACAGAACCGATTCTGGCTTCCAATGCGATCGGAGCAACGACCTGTACAGCTGCTGTGGGCAGATTTACAGTTTCACAGCAGGCATTGGTATCTCCCAGTTGTTCTCCGCTGCTGAAAAATGTCTGAGTGTTGCTTTCACCGCCGTAGAGAATCACATTTTTGCTGGCATAGGCTGTTCCGGTCAGGAGCACAGGACTGCTGCATGCCCGTTCATATGCCATAAATTCTATCCGAAACGTATAGGTCAAGTCAATAGAATAGAATCCGCGGTTGAACGGTACCGGTTCAATATTCATGCAGATGTCGGACACACGAACGCACCGGCTTTTGACCATTGTAATATTCTCCGGCAGTGTTCCTCCGTCCATGAGAATCTGGATATTTGAGAAACAATCTCTGTCGCTGCAGCTGTCAAACACGCGGTTGACTTTGATCGGAACTGTATTTGCACACGATTCCGGCAAAGAATGATGCTGGTTCATAGCGAAACCTCCTTTTATCACTGTCAAGCATGATAAATGCTTCTCTACAGTGTATTCAGGAGTTCTCCCATTTGTGACTATCCGTCCAAAAAATAACCGCACAGGATTTGTCCTGCACGGCATTTTTCGACTTGGCTTAAGAAAGCGTTTGTTCTGACAGATTTGTACGCATATCTTATATATGCAGCGTTTTCTAAAATGTCAGTCTTCTTCGCTTTGGTACATTTCATTGAAAAAGCAGCTGTATGAGCCGGTATGGCATGCCACACCAGTCTGCTTGACATTCAGCAAAAGCGTATCATTGTCGCAGTCGCTGTAAATAGAAATGACTTTCTGTAAGTGCCCGCTGGTGGCACCCTTGTTCCAAAGTTCCTGTCTGGAACGGCTCCAGTACCATGTGTATCCGGTTTCCAGTGTTTTCCGTAAGCTTTCCCGATTCATGTATGCCAGCATCAGTACGGTTTTAGTATCCACATCAAATGCGATTGCCGGAATCAGTTCACCTTTCTGGAAATATTTGTCCAGATCGTTGATGTCAATTTTTATCATGTGAAGTGTTCTCCCTTTTTAATTTGGCTTCTACAAAAGGAATTGTCAGCAGAAGTACAAGTGTCTGCACGCTAATCATTCCCAGTATCAAAATGGCGGTAATTTTTTTGGAAAAGAACAGACAGCTAAAACCAATAATCGCAGAAAGAATCAGCGAAACTGTTCCGATCATCAGCCAAAGCTTGCCGCAATACTGATTGGCAAGTTTCCATGTATCTGCATTTTTCATTGCATTTGTGGTGCGATAGCCAATCCAGCTATTGATTTTCTTTGGTGTGTGGTATCGCATGCACCAGCCACCTATCAGTTGAATAATAGGAATACAAAGTACGCAGAAAATGAGAAAAATCATAGTGCAATGTTCTCCTCAAATCGTTATCGCATAGGAATTCCCTTTGCACGGCAGTCTGCCTTAACTTCCTGTACGGTCAGTTCGCGGAAATGGAACAACGATGCTGCCAGTGCTGCGGAACAACCAGTTTTCAGAAATGCTTCTGCAAAGTCGGACAACTTTCCGGCACCGCCGCTGGCAATAACCGGAATTTGTACAGCATCACAAACCGCCTTCAGCATTGGTAAATCAAATCCGCCGCGAACACCGTCTGTGTCAATAGAGTTCAGGCAGATTTCTCCGGCACCCAGCTGTTCGCACTGTTTTACCCAGTCGATCAAATCCAAGTGCATGTCTACACGGCCACCGTTAATGAAAACTGTCCATTGATTTTCGCCGACTTTCTTGGCCTTGGCATCAATTCCCACGCAAATGCACTGGCAGCCGAAAATGTCTGCTCCGTCTTTGATAAGCTGAGGATTTTGCACTGCCTGTGAATTGACAGAAACTTTATCTGCACCGGCACGGAGCGTTTCACGAATGTCATCGACGGTTTTAATGCCGCCACCAACGGTCAGCGGAACGAAAACTTTTTTTGCTGTTTCCCGTACCACGTCCAGCATCACGCCTCTGCCCTCGTAAGACGCAGTAATATCGTAAAAGACAATTTCATCTGCACCCTGTTGGTTATAGGCGTAGGCACATTCTACCGGATCGCCAACATCTTTGATTCCCTCAAAGTTTACACCTTTGACCACTTTTCCGTTTCGCACGTCCAGACAAGGAATAATTCGTTTTGCCAGCATATGTTACACCCCTTCCGCCAAAGCAATGGCTTCTTTCAGATCCAGTGTGCCTTTATAGATCGACTTGCCGCAGATCGTGCCATACAGTCCAAGTTTCTTACAACCGCGAATGTCTTCAATTGTATGCACACCGCCGCTGGCAATGATGTTGCAATTGCTGTTGGTTGCATCTCGCAAGTCTTTCAGCTGTTTCAGATTGACACCGGAAAGCGTGCCGTCTTTCGCAATATCGGTTACGATAAAATATTGTACGCCTACTGCAATCATTTCTTTCGCCAGCGTAATATAATCTGTGTCAGATTCTTCCAGCCAGCCCTCTGTGGCAACCATACCATTCTTGGCATCGATTCCCACTGCAATGTGTTGGCTGCCGAATTTCTGTACTGCATTTTTTACCAGCTTTGGATTTTTCAATGCTGCGGAGCCCAGAATGACACGCTCTACACCGCTTTTTAGGTAAGTGTCAATGGTTTCCAGATTTCGGATACCGCCGCCGACTTCTACTTTCAATCCGGTCTTTGCTGCAACATCTTCATAAATATGCTGGTTTACCGGTCTGCCCTCTTTGGCACCGTCCAGATCTACCATGTGAATCCATGATGCTCCTGCCGCTTCAAATCCTTTGGCAGTTTCCATGTAATCCGCTGCTACTTTTTCTACTGTGGAAAAATCACCTTTGAACAAGCGAACACAATTGCCGTCTTTAATATCGATTGCTGGTAAAATAATCATTGAATCAGCCCTCCAAAGTTCCGCAGAATTTGCAGCCCGATCTCTCCGCTTTTTTCCGGATGGAACTGGGCTCCGTAAACCGTTTTTCCGTCATAGACCATTGCCGGAATTTTTGCCGGTCCGTATTCCACATAGGCTGCCAGATATTCGTCCGGCACTACCGCCTGATAGGAGTGAACAAAGTACACATAGGATTCTTCCGGCATATTTCGGAGAATCGGACAGTCATGCTGTATTTCCAGCTTGTTCCAGCCCATATGTGGGATCACCATATCCGGAGCAACGATTTTTTCTACTTTGCCGGGGATCAGCCCCAAACCGTTGCATTCTTCAAATTCGTATCCTTTTTCAAAAATCAGCTGCATACCCAGACAAATTCCCAGAAAAGGTTTCTTGTGAGCTTCTTCCTGAATGATGTTGGTCAATCCGCTGTCGTGCAGCATCTGCATGGCACTGGGGAATGCCCCTACGCCGGGCAAAATCAATGCATCTGCTTTGCGAATTGCTTCCGGATCAGAAGTCAGTTCGCCAGTTAATCCCAGATAGTCCAGTGCATTTTTTACACTGAAAATATTGCCGGCACCGTAGTCGATAATGGCAATCATGTTTACAGCACTCCTTTCGTGGACAAGGTTTTTCCTGCTTCCAGCGGGGTTACCGCGGTTTTTAAGGCATGGGCAACGGCTTTGAATGCTGCCTCACACTTGTGGTGATCGTTAGAGCCATACATCATATTCACATGAAGCGTAATGCCGGCGTTGAATGCAAAGGCACGGAAAAATTCTTCCGTCAGGCAGGCATCATACTGTCCGATCATGGCATTGGTGAATGTCCCCTGAAATACCAAAAACGGACGGTTGCTGATGTCCAGACTGCAAAATGCCAGAGCTTCGTCCATGGGAATAAATGCACTGCCGTAACGAGTAATACCAGACTTATCGCCCAGTGCCTCGCCCAGTGCTTTTCCCAGAACAATACCGGTGTCCTCTACAGTATGGTGTCCGTCCACATAGAGGTCACCCTTTACGGCAATGTCCATGCTGATGCCGCTGTGAACAGACAGTGCTGTTAGCATATGGTCAAAAAAGCCGATGCCGGTATCGATATTGGCAGTTCCTATGTTGTCTAGTTTTACGGCTACCTGTATGTCTGTTTCTTTGGTCTTTCGTGCAAGTTGTGCTTGCCGCATATGGATTCCTCCTTGTGGTGATTTATCAATTTGTTACTTCCAGATTTCCTCTCCACATACTGTAATTTCTTTTTCTGTTGCTGGAGCACAAAAATGAAATTGCTTATAGTTCGCTTTTTCAGTTCCTGCATAAAATTCTCTCGTAATGAGATTACTTTTCTTCGTCCTCAAACCGAACGGTAATTGCATTGGCATGTGCGGTCAGACCTTCCTTGTTGGCGATCAGCACAATATCGTCCTTAGCTGCATGCAGAGCGTCCTTGGTATAGTAGGTGTAGCTGGAACGCTTGGTAAAGCTCTGTACGCCCAGCGGAGAGAAGAACCGTGCCGTTCCGCTGGTGGGCAGAACGTGGTTCGGACCAGCGTAGTAATCGCCCAGCGGTTCCGATGCATATGCTCCCAGAAATACCGAACCGGCATTGTCCAGTGCTCCCAGCAGTTCCATGGGGTTTTCCATAAGTACTTCCAAGTGTTCCGGTGCAACCATATTTGCCAGAACAGTGGCTTCTTCACGGGTATTGCACAGCAGAACTGCACCATATTCATTCATCGATTTCTCAATGATTTCCTTGCGGGAAAGATACTGCACCTGACGATTGATTTCTGCTTGTACCTTTTCTGCCAGTTCTGCACTGGTAGTTACCAGAATTGCAGAAGCCAGTACGTCGTGCTCTGCCTGTGACATCAGATCTGCGGCAACAAATTTCGGGTCAGCGGTTTCATCTGCCATAACCAGAACTTCACTGGGACCTGCGATCATGTCAATATCTACAACACCGTACAGCAGCTTCTTGGCAGTTGCCACAAAGATGTTGCCTGGTCCGACAATTTTATCCACCTTCGGGATTTCTTCTGTACCATAAGCCAGTGCTGCGATTGCCTGTGCACCGCCGGAGAGGAATACACGGTCTACCCCACAAAGTCCGGCTGCTACCAGAATATCCGGATTCGGTGTGCCGTCCTTGCAGGGCGGTGTTACCATGATGATTTCCTTAACGCCAGCAATTTTTGCCGGCACTGCGTTCATGATAACGCTGGAGGGATAAGCAGCCGTACCGCCCGGCACGTACAGACCAACACGTTCCAGACCGCGGACACGCTGTCCCAGAATTACACCATTCGGCAGTGCGTGGATAAAGCCTTCCTGTACCTGACGCTGGTGGAAATCGCGAACATTTTCAATAGCGTTCAGCATGGCATCTACAAATGCCGGATCAGCTTCTGTCATTGCGTCATTGATGACATCGCGGGGCACTTCGTAATATTCCGGCAAACTGCCGTCGAATTTCAAGGTGTAATTTTTGACTGCCTGATCGCCGCCCTCTTTGACTGTGCGGATAATTTCGCTGACAGTTTCCGTAACACGCTGGTTGGTTTCACCGGTACGCTTGTCCAAGCTGGTGAAAAATGCATCACGCTGTGCCAGATCGCTGGCGTTAATGGTTTTCATGGTAATCATTTTGATAAAGCCTCCTCAATTTTCTGAATCAAAGCTTCAATTTCTGTCTGCCGCAGCTTTAGACTAACGGTATTGGCAATCAGACGTGCAGAGATCGGAACGACATCTTCTACTACTTCCAAGCCGTTTTCTCGAAGGGTAACGCCGGTTTCTACAATGTCTACAATGCCGTCTGCCAGTCCCAGCAGCGGTGCCAGTTCCACGGAACCTTCAATTTTTACAATATCAACGTCCATGCCTTTACTTTCAAAAAAGCGGCGTGCAACATTTGGATACTTGGTCGCAATGCACTTTACGCCGAAGCCGCTGTAAAAATCTGTTCCTTTTTTGCATGCCAGAGCAAATTTACATCTGCCAAATCCCAAATCAACCAGTTCGAAAAATTTGCCCTGCATTTCAATAATGGTGTCTTTTCCCACAACGCCCATATCACAAACGCCATGTTCTACATAGGTGATGACGTCATTTGCCTTTGCCAGAACGACTTCCATGTTGCCGTCCGGAATCGGCAGGATCAAGCGGCGACCTTTTTCTCGTACAGCGGTACAATCATAGCCCAACCGTTCCAGCAGTCCGACAGTATCTTTTTCCAGTCTGCCTTTTGTCAATGCAATTCTAAGCGGCTTTGCCATTTATTCTACCTCCGTAATTTCTTCATCTACAACAACGACTTTTCCGATTTTATTTTCCCGTGCATATTCCCGCACCAGTTCCAGACTGTCGAAGAATGCAAATTCAACAACCTGTCCGCGGCTGCGTAATTCCTGTGAAACTTTTGCGGCTTTCATTTCATAGCCAGTTGCTGCAAAAATGACAGCATCTGCCGGCTTCAGGACAACAGGGCGGTCCTTCATGCGGACATTTGCCACAGCATCGACATTGACTGCAAAGCCGGTTGCCGGAATGTCATAACCAAAATCAGACAGCAGTTTATTGTACCGTCCGCCGGAGAGTACTTCTTCTCCGTAGCCTTCCAGATAGCCCTTGATGATGACACCGGTATAGTAGTCAGCATTATTGACCATACCCAGATCGACAGTCAGACGACCTTTTCCGATTACGGTGGAAATGTCATTATACAGTTTCTTCAGATCCATAAGGATTTCATCGATTCGCTGATTGGAATAAAGCTGTGAAGCCTTTTCAAACACTTCTTCACCGCCAAACAGTGCCGGCAGTTTCTTCAGTGCAGCAGCAACTTTCACATCATCCATGGTGTCCAGCACGTCGTTCAATGCCGGATAGTTTTTTGTTTCAATCAAATAACGGATATTTTCCCGTTCTTCCGGTGTGGCATGCAGTTCCCGCATCAGTTCCTTAAATACACCGGCATCACCCAGTTCCAAAGAGAAGCTCACATGGTCACTGCTGAACGAATCCAGTGCCTCAATGGCTGTGGTAATCATTTCCACATCTGCCAGATAGGAAGATGAACCCAGCAATTCAATACCTGCCTGTGTGATTTCGTCGCTTCTGCCTTTGAGTGCAGGTTCAAAGCGATACACTGACTGAGTATAGCACAGTCGCAGCGGTAATGATGCATCTCGCAGACGGGTTGCTGTGACGCGTGCAATCGGCATGGTAGATTCCGGACGGAGTACCAGCAAGCGTCCCTTGCTGTCGGTCAGCTTATACAGTCGTTCCTGCGGATAGTGACCGGATTCTGACTGGAACACATCGAAAAATTCCAATCCCGGTGTAGTAAGTTCCGAATAGCCTTTGCTGTGAAACAAGTCATGTAGATTCTGCTCGATTTCACGACGCACATAACATTCTTCAAATAAAAAATCTTTTGTCCCTTCAGGGGTAATCAAATCATATTTTCTCATACAGCTCTCCTAATGCTTTAGCATGCTACTATAATAGCATAATATCACATAAAACGAATAAAGTCAAGACAAATTTCTTAAAACAGTGACATCTGACTGGATTTCGGTAAATCGCCCATAGCATTCAACCGTTCCAACGTTTCAATTATTGTTTTTGATGCACCGCTTTGTGTCTGAAACTCTTCAATAGAAATGAAATCCCGCTTTTGTGCTGTTTCATACAAGTTTTGTGCAGCTGAAATACCAATGCCCGGAATCGCACTGAACGGAATCCGGATTTTATGATCTTCTACCAGATACTTTGTAGCATGAGACTTGTAGAGATCAATAGGCAGGAATTTGCAGCCGCGGCTAAGCATCTCATTGACAATCAGCAGCGTATCCAGCAAATCAGATTCTTTTTTGGAACGGTCATTCCCCTTTTCCTTGAGTTCTTCGATTTTTGCCCGAACAGCTTCCTTGCCCTGCAACGCCAGAATTGCATCGAAATCATCGCCACGAGTACTGAAATACACCGCATAATACGCCAATGGGTGATACAGCTTGAACCAACCCAGTTTAATGGCAGCAGTAACATACGCTGCTGCATGGGCTTTCGGGAACATGTACTTGATTTTCAGACAGCTGTCAATATACCATTGCGGCACATTGTGATCTTTCAGCATTTGTACACGTTCCGGTGTAAAAGTCTTGGGGGCTTTTCCCTTTCGGGTGTCTTCCATGATCTGGAATGCCTGTTTCGGCTCAACGCCTTTGTGCAGCAGATAGGTCATAATGCTGTCACGGGTACCGATTACGTCAGAAATGGTACAGGTGCCGTTATCGATCAAGTCTTTGGCATTTCCAAGCCATACGTCAGTACCGTGGGAAAGTCCGCTGACTTGCAGGAAGTCGCTGAATTTTTTCGGTTTGGAGTCCAGCAGCATCTGAATGGTGAAGCCGGTTCCCATTTCCGGAATGCCAAGGCTTCCCGTCTGGCAGTAGATTTCTTCTGGTGTAACGCCCAGAACAGAAGCATCGGTACACATTTGAATGACCTTGGGATCTGTTGTGGGAACATTGTGAATCAAGATACCAGTGGCATCTTCCAAGTGCTTATACATAGTCGGTACGACATGTCCCAGTTCGTCCAGTTTCAAAATGGTATCGTGGAGCGAATGGAAGTCGAAGTGTGTTGTCAGAATTTCAGATTCAGCATCGTCCGCAGGGTGTTGTACTGGCGTGAAGTCATATACATCATAATCGCTGGGGACAACAACCATGCCGCCGGGGTGCTGACCAGTTGTTCGTTTGATACCCGTACAGCCGATCGACAGTCGGTTGATCTCAGTAGGACTATACTGCAAGCCCTTTTCTTCCAGATATTTTTTCACGTAACCATAGGCTGTTTTGTCGGCAACAGCGGAAATGGTTCCTGCTTTGAACACGTTATCTCGTCCGAAAAGTTCTTCCGTGTAACGGTGAGCGGATGATTGGTATTCACTGGAGAAGTTCAAGTCAATATCCGGAGCCTTGTCGCCGTCGAATCCCAAGAATGTTTCGAAAGGAATATCATGTCCGTCCCGATTCATTTCCGTACCGCATTCCGGACAGTTTTTTGGAGGGAGATCAAAGCCGGAACCAATGCTGCCGTCTGTGATAAACTCGCTATGCTTACACTTGGGGCAGACGTAGTGTGGTGCCAACGGGTTGACTTCGGAAATTCCTGCCATAGATGCCACAAAAGAGGAGCCAACAGAACCACGGGAGCCAACTTGATACCCATGGTCTACGCTATCCCAAACCAATTTCTGTGCAATGATATACAGCACAGAAAAACCATGTTTGATGATAGAGGAGAGTTCGCGGTTCAGTCGCTTTTCTACCAGTTCCGGCAATGGGTCACCATAGATTTCCTTTGCCTTAGTATTGGTGATTCGCACCAAATCTTCCTCGGCACCGTCAATGGTCGGCGTAAAGGTACCGTTCGGGAACGGCTGAATGTGTTCAATTTGATCTGCAATGGCATTGGTGTTGGTAACAACAATTTCGTATGCCTTTTCTTCACCAAGATAGGAGAATTCTTCCAGCATTTCTTCCGTGGTACGCAGATACAGCGGCGGCTGAAATTTTGCATCGTCATAGCCTTGTCCGGCTTGCAGGATCTCGCGGTAAATGGCATCTTCCTTGTCCATGAAGTGCACGTCACAGGTTGCACAAACCGGAATTCCCAGTTCATCGCCCAGTGCAACAATTTTGCGGTTGTATTCCTGCAATTGTTCCATATTGGCAGCAGTACCGTTTCGAATCATGAAAGCATTATTCCCTGCCGGCTGGATTTCCAAATAGTCATAGAACTTTGCCAGTTTCACAATTTCCTCATGCGGTTTCTCTTCCACGAATGCTCGGAAGAGTTCGCCGGCTTCGCAGGCACTGCCGAAAATCAAGCCCTCCCGATACTGCATCAACACTGATTTGGGGATCAATGGCTTTCGGTAAAAACATTCGATATGCCCATAGGAAATCAACTTGTACAAATTTTTTAAGCCGATATTATTTCGTACCAGAATGATCTGGTGAAACGATTTCAGTTTTTTTACATCGATTTCCTGTGTTTTGGTGTTCAGATCAGAAAGCATTGTGGCGCCTTTTGTCTGCATCAGACGGCTGACCAATTCTTTGTAAATTTTTGCCAGCATCTGTGCATCGTCTGATGCCCGATGATGATCGAACTTTCCCAATTTCAGAGCCTTTGCAACACCGTCCAGCTTGTGGCGTGCCATAGTAGGCAGCATACTCTTGCAGAGTACCAGTGTATCCAGTGTTGCGAACTCAAATGTGATATGATTTCTCTTACAGACATTGCGGACAAAAGAAGTATCAAAATTGGCATTGTGTGCTGCCAGAACCGGATTTTCGTTGCAAAATTCGATAAACTTCTGCATTGCTTCTGCTTCTTTGGGAGCATCTTCTACCATGGAATCCGTAATACCTGTCAGTTCCACGATCTTTGCCGGAATCGGTCGTTCCGGATTTACCATGGTGTTAAATGTTTCCACCACCTGCATACCACGCATACGAACTGCACCAATTTCCGTCAGACGGTCATTGGCTGGACTCAAGCCGGTTGTTTCCACATCAAAAACAATGATTTCGTCCTGCAATGTTCGGTTTTCTGGATTATCAACTACCAGCAAACGATTCAAGTCATTGACTACATAGGCTTCGCAGCCGAAAATCACTTTGAAATTCTTGTCCTTAAAGCTACGCCACGCATTCATGGCATCCGGAAATGCCTGTGCAATACCATGGTCTGTGATTGCAATTGCAGGATGTCCCCATTCATGGGCACGTTCTACCAGTTTGCCGCAGGGCGTAATTGCGTCCATTTGGGACATGTTGGTATGACAGTGCAATTCTACACGTTTTTTGGGAGCATTGTCCATTTTCCGCTGCCGTTTTACTACGACAATGGATTCCGGTTTCATGACATCTTCTCTTGCAAATTCATCGTAGCCGATCCGTCCGATCAGCAGCAATGTACTTCCCTTTTTAATTTCATGAAATGGCAGCTTCTCGATTTTTTCTGTGGAATCGAAAATCTTGACCAATACCGAGTAAGTGCCGTCTGTGATCTGATAGGTCAAAATGGTTCGCTCGCCCCGTACTTCGCGGGAATCCATTGCAAAGACATCACCCATGATTACCACACGTTGATTCTGCACTTCTACAGCTTCCCGAATCGGCATAGGAATATCCCGAATCGGTCTGCCTTTGATCAGGACAGCACTTCCAGGAACGATGCCCGGAATATCCTCGTTCATAGTAACGCTTTGTGCAATTGGCTTTTCCTTATCGCTGTGAGTTGCTGCCGGAGCAGGTGCTGTAGACGTTTGCAGCTGGGCTTCATGTTTGGGTAATTCCTGTTCTGCCTTGGAGATCATTTCATGGAAAGCAGCTTCACTGACACTGGTTTCCCCTTCAAATACCACATGAAACGGCGTAGAGAACATTTTTTCCAGCAAACCAGAAAAGAAATCTGCTACGTGATACTTTTGCAAAATATCATAGCCGCCGTTGTGCAGTTGGATTCGAATGGTATTATCTTCCCGTGTAATGTCTGCTCCGTCAACAAAACCGTTGACAACGGTCATTTCCCGTTTCAGAAACATGACCAGATCCGGAAAATATGCCATAGAAAACAATTCTGGGGCATACCGTGGATGCAGACGAACAGCATGAATTTCCAGCCGAATTTCCAGTTCGTGTTCCAGTGCGACCAGATCCTGTGCCGGTACCAGATGGGGAAATGTGATATAAAACGAAATTTTCGTCAGGTTTTCGGAATATGTCAGCCGATTCAAAATACCGTCTTTGATGGATTCTGGCATAATCGGGACATATTCTTCCAGAAACTCTGCGAAATTCAAATCCATATGTTCCACTCCTACAGTTTCTCAATTTCAGCCATCAGTTCCGGAACAATGTCCTGTTCCGCGACCTTTCGTAAAACTGTTCCCTTGCGGAACAGCATTGCACAGCCGTCACCACCGGCAATTCCGATGTCTGCTTCTTTGGCTTCTCCCGGACCATTCACAACGCAGCCCATGACAGCTACTTTAATGTCTTTCTCTACATGTTCCAGAGCTGCTTCTACTTCTTTTGCTGTTTTTACCAGATCAATTCGTGTCCGGCCACAGGTAGGACAGGATACGATTTGCGGTCCGCCACGCTTCCCAATACATTTCAAAATATCTCTTGCCGCACGAATTTCCTTGACAGGGTCTTCTGTCAGGGATACCCGAATGGTTTCGCCAATGCCGTCGTGAATCAACGAGCCAATGCCAATTGCAGATTTCAGCATGCCCATACGCTCTGTTCCAGCTTCTGTAACGCCCAGATGCAGCGGGTAATTGCACTGCTGTGCACATAGACGATAAGCATCGATCATGGTATTAACATCGGAAGATTTCATGGAAATGACAATATCATCAAACCCACATTCTTCCAGCATATGTACATGCCCCATTGCACTTTCTACCAACGCTTCCGCTGTCGGAGCACCGTACTTTGCAAGGATTTCTTTTTCCAATGAGCCAGAGTTTACACCAATGCGAATAGGGATCTGTCGTTCCTGACAGGCGTGGACGACTTCCTGAACACGGCTCATGCCGCCAATATTGCCGGGGTTGATGCGAATCTTGTCGATTCCTGCTTCAGCAGCTTCCAATGCCAGTCGGTAATCGAAATGAATATCCGCCACCAACGGAATCGAGATTTTTTCCTTGATTGCCGGAATCAATGCAATGGCTTCATGATTTGGAATCGCTGCCCGTACAATTTCACAGCCTGCCTGTTCCAATGCCACTGCCTGTGCAACACTGCCTGCAATATCATCGGAACGAGTGTTCAGCATGGACTGAATGTAGATGTGTTTTCCGTCCAGTATACAATTGCCGACTTTTACCGGCTTTATTTCTCTCATGATTGTCACTCCCTAATTTTTGAAGAATCGCCCTATATCCTGTACTGTTACCAGAATCATCAGCAGAAACAGTGCTGCCATACCAATAAAATGAACCATAGCTTCCCGATTTTTTGAAATTGGTTTTCGTCGAATCGCTTCAATCAACAGAAACACAAACCGACTGCCATCCAGTCCCGGAATCGGCAAAAGGTTGAATACACCTACATTTACTGTAATGAAAATTGTCAAATTCATGACAGACTGCACCCGTTCCAGCAGATTTTCTCCGGTAGATGCTGCCTGTTCAATGACACTGACAGTTCCGACAGGACCAGAAAGGTCTTGCAGACTATATTTTCCGCTGACCAGTTCAATCAATGACATCCAAATCAGCTTGGCAGTTGCCACTGTGTCTTTGGCGGCATAGGTGATGACGTTTACCGGATTTTTAGATTTTCCCTCCACAGAAAAATCCAGCAGACCACCTGTGTTATCATTATGGAACGTTACATTTTCAATGGTAACACGGGAACCGTCACGCTTTACAGTAATGTCATAGGTGTCTGTATCTGTTGTTTGCAGTTTGTAAATCAGATCAGTTGTGGAAAAAATATGGCTGCCGTCGATTGCAACAATTTTATCGCCGATTTGCAGGCCGGATCGTTCACTTTCCGATGCAGTTACAGTATTTCCGGCAGAATTGGTCGTTTCCGCAAATTTTGCGATTGTCAAAGACGGCACTTTCTGTGCTGTGCACAGCAGAATTGCAATCAGCAGAAATCCCAGAACCAGATTCATAAATGCACCGGCAAGTACTACCGTCATTCTACGCCAGACTGCTTTTTTTTCAAAAGCGTTAGGATTGTCACTGGACTGATCCTCGCCTTCCATGGCACAGAATCCACCGATTGGAAACAACCGGAGAGAATATTCTGTTTCGCCTTTTTGAAAATGAATCAGTTTGGGTCCCATGCCAATTGCAAATTGATTGACTTGAATGTGGTTCAGCTTTGCAACGATAAAATGTCCAAATTCGTGAATGCCGATGATTAAACCGAAAATGAGAATTGCAATGAGGATCGTGATAATATGCTGCATATGCAGGTCCTTTCTAAGGAACCACTGCAAACAGATTTTGTGTAAAATCGACAGTTGAATTTTATGCAGCGGTTCTATAATTGTAAATCGTTATGCGATAGTATTTCGTACAAATTCCCGAGCCTTTGTGTCAGCCCGCATAACATCCTCATAGGTTTCTATCTTGGTTGCCGGAATCATTTCCATTGCCTTTTGTGCCAATGCACCGATGTCCAGAAAACGAATTTTTCCGGACAGGAATGCAGCAACTGCTACCTCATTTGCCCCGTTTACAATACAAGGTGCTGTGCCACCGGTTGTAATTGCTGCAATTGCCGTTTTCAGACAGGAGAATGTTTCCATATCCGGTTTTTCAAAAGTCAATGTTCCGTAATCAGTCAGTGACAGATGTTTTGTTGGACAAGGCAGCCGTTCCGGATACAATAGTGCATACTGAATTGGAATTTTCATATCCGGCACGCCCATTTGTGCAATGACTGAACAATCCTGATATTCGACTGCGGAATGCACCACACTCTGCCGGTGTACAACAATTTCAATCTGTTCCGGTGTCAGGTCAAAGAGCCACTTAGCTTCAATGAATTCTAATCCCTTGTTCATCAGTGTTGCAGAGTCAATGGTAATTTTATTGCCCATGCTCCAGTTCGGGTGATTTAAGGCATCTGCTACAGTGACATGCTCCAGTTCCTGACGATTTTTTCCGAAGAACGGTCCGCCGGAAGCCGTCAGAATGATTTTGTGCAGCTGTTCCCGCCGATTGCCCTGTAAACATTGGAAAATGGCAGAATGTTCGCTGTCTACCGGATAAATTCGAACGCCTTTTTTTGCTGCCTGTTCCATAACCAGAGAACCGCCGGCAACCAGCGTTTCCTTATTTGCCAACGCAATGTCCAAACCGGCAGAAATCGCGGTCAGTGTTGGCAGCAGCCCGACCATGCCTACCACAGAATTGATGAGAATATCTGCATTTTTATCTGATGCAATGTCACATAGCCCCTCCATACCGCAGAGCACCTGTACTGGCAAATCTGCCAGACGCTGTTTCAGTTCTGCGTATTTTTCAGTTTCGAAGATGCAGACCTTTTTCGGGAGAAACTCCCGTGCTTGCTGTTCCAATGCATCAACATTTCGATTGGCAGCCAATGCGTAAATCTGCATTTCGTGGGATCTGGCAACTTCCAAAGACTGTGTTCCGATAGAACCTGTCGATCCGAGAATCGAGATTGCCTTTTTCATTTTATCATTCTCCTTTTTGATCCATGTGCCCATAAACACAACACGATGCAAAGCAAAGGGCCTCACATCGTGTGGTTTGTGCATGAACCCATGCAATTATCCAAAGAACACCGGATACATCATTTCCAGTGCATAAAATGCCGGAACTGTAAACAAAACGCTGTCAAAACGATCCATGACACCGCCGTGTCCGGGCATGATATTTCCGAAGTCTTTGATTCCCTGCTGACGCTTCAGTACAGATGCACTCAAATCTCCCAGTACGCTGATTACAGCACAAACAATGCCAATAAAAATCAGCCAGAGATAGTGTACATGTGCGTGTGCGATCAAGCTGTAAATCAAGGCAAAAATCACCATTACCACGACATCCGTCACAATCCCACCGAAAAAGCCTTCTACAGTTTTTTTCGGGCTGATTTCCGGACAAAGCTTATGCTTTCCCAGAAATGTTCCGGCAAAATAGGCACCAGTATCGGCAATCCATGCAGAAGACAGTGCCAGAATAACGCTTGCCAGACCAAATTGGCTGATATGCAGCAAAGTGTTCAGCATGCTCAAAGAATGGGAAACCAGAAGTGTAATTGCGGCAATAAACAGGGTATTCTGATATGTGATATGCTTATGCAGCAAAACCATTTCTGCAAACATCGCAACGATACAAAGGAATGTCAATGCGATTGTCGCAGAAGTGTTTCCGTAATACTGTAAGAACGGCAGTGCAGCACCATACAGAAACCCAGCACCGATAGAAATCCGGCAATGCAGGCACTTCCCTGCACGAAACAGTTCAAATAGTGCAATGCAAATCAAAGCCGCAATTGCCAATGGAAATACGAATGTCTTATGCAGAATCAAAATCAGGATTGCCAGAATGCCGCCAACTACGCCAGAGATAATCCGAACTTTCATCGTCAAATTCCTCCAAATCGTCTGCCACGCTGTGCATAGTCTGCCAAAGCCTTATTCAATTCGTTGCGGTTGAAGTCTGGCCACAAAACATTTGTAAAGTAATATTCTGCATATGCACATTGCCAGATGAGATAGTTGGACAGCCGTAGTTCTCCGCTGGGGCGAATCAACAGATCCACATCCGGAAGCCCTGCGGTATACAGATGCTCAGAAATGGTTTGTTCTGTGATTGCTTCCGGTGCAAGTTTTCCTGCCTGTACTTCTTTGGCAATCTCCTGTGCAGCATGTTTGATTTCATCTCGTCCGCCGTAATTGATTGCGAGAATCAGATTCATCTTTTCGAAATCTCTGGAATCATGTTCCAGTTCTTCCATACGCTTTTGCAATCGATCTTGCAAACGGCTTCGGTCACCGACAAAAATCATACGAACGCGTCTTTCCAGATACTGATCTGCTTCACAGAGATAATCCCAGAACAAATCCATGATTGCATTTACTTCATCTTGTGGACGTTTCCAGTTTTCTGTTGAGAAAACATAAAAAGATGCATTTTGCAGACCAATATCCCGACAATACAGGGACAGGTCTTTGAAATTTTTTGCTCCTTCCCGATGCCCAAACTTTCGTGGCATACCACGTTTGGTTGCCCAACGTCCGTTTCCGTCCATGATGAAGCCGACATGCTGCGGCAGCTGTTCCGGAAGAACAATTGTTCCTGTTTCATCTTTTGGTGCATTTTTTTTGTTGAAAAATGGCAGAGCCATATCGTTCATCTCCTATTCTGCTGCAGGTTTTCGAGTCAATGCAATCAGATGCTCATGATCTCCTGATCCTTTGCAGTTACCATTTTGTCGATTTCTGCAACATACTTATCTGTCAGATCCTGAACCTGCTTTTCGCCGTCCTTGACCTCGTCCTCTGTCAGTTCAGAAGCCTTTTTCTTTGCTTTCAGCTTTTCAATTGCTTCACGACGAACATTCCGGACAGCAACCTTGGTTTCTTCGCCCAGTTTCTTGATGTCCTTGCACAGTTCCTTACGGCGATCTTCTGTCAGCTGCGGAAATACCAGACGCAGAACTTTACCGTCGTTGGTCGGTGTGATTCCTACATCAGAAGACAGAATAGCCTTTTCAATTGCCTTCAGAGAAGTAACGTCCCACGGCTGAATTACCAGAATTCGGGCCTCGGAAACAGATACGGCAGCCAGCCATTTGCTGAATCGGAGTTGGCACACCATAATAGTCTACCTGTACCTTATCCAGAACAGCCGGATTTGCACGACCAGCACGAATGGTTGTAAATTCATGTGCCAGTCTGGCATTAGACTTTTTCATTTTTTCTTCGGTTTCTTTCATCAATTCTTTCATAGTACTTCCCCGATTAACGGGGCTCCTTTCAATTCATTTTATGCAAACAAAATTGTTTTTATACTTCTGTGGCAATCGGGTCTACTTCGGACACAACGGTACCTATATCTTCGCCCATCACTGCATCGTAGATATTTTCCGGTCGATTCAGATCAAATACCAGCATCGGCATTTTGTTATCACGGCACATAGATGCAGCGGTGCTGTCCATAACCTGCAGTGCACTGCCAAGGACATCGCTGAATGTCAGACGGGAGTAGCGTACTGCATCATCGTACTTGTGCGGATCCTTGTCATAAACGCCGTCTACCATCGTTGCTTTCAGCAGAATATCTGCTTCAATTTCCACCGCACGCAGAGTTGCAGCAGTATCTGTGGAGAAGAACGGGCTTCCGGTACCGCAGCCGAAAATTACAACTCTGCCCTTTTTCAGGTGCGAAATAGCACGATTGCGAATATATGGTTCTGCGATCTGCTGCATGCTAATTGCAGTCTGCACGCGAACTTCCAATCCCAGCGATTCCAGCATATCTGCAACTGCCAATGCATTCATAGTAGTCGCCAGCATACCAATGTGGTCTGCTCTGGTACGATCCATATTTTCACTGGAACGTCCACGCCAGAAGTTGCCGCCGCCGACTACGATCCCCATTTGCACGCCAGCATTCACGCACTTTTGAATGCTCTTACAAATTGGGAGCATCGTTGCAGTGTCCAATCCGTTTTTTTTCGGACCAGCAAGAGCTTCACCGCTTAATTTCAGAAGAACTCGATGATACTTAGGTTCCATGTTTCTAAATTCCTTTCGTTTGTTTCTCGATTTTCAGACCTTATTTGGAATCCGACAAAATGCCTTCCATTCTGGAGGACAATCTATATGTTTATTTTACACTATTTTTCGGGAAAAGTAAAGTGATTTCTGCAAAAAAATAAAAAAAGAGCATGACAATTGCCATGCTCCCTTTTTTCGGCATAATCGCCTTGTGAAAAAATATTCTTACTTGATCATGCTGGCAATTTCTTCTGCAAAGTTGTCAGCCTTCTTTTCGATGCCCTCGCCGCGTTCAAAACGAACGAAATCGGTGATTGCGATTGTAGTGCCTGCAGCCTTTGCAACGCCATCTACATAGCTCTGAACAGTTTCCTTGTTTTCCTTTACGAAAGCCTGTTCCAGCAGGCAGTTTTCACCGTAGTACTTGCCAACCTTACCAGCTGCAATCTTTTCCTTTACCTGTTCCGGCTTATTTGCCATCTTCGGATCTTCTGCCATCTGAGCCAGAATGATCTTCTTTTCTTCGTCCAGAACAGCTGCCGGAACATCTTCACGCTTCAGATACGGCGGATTCATTGCTGCAACCTGCAGTGCACAGTCCTTTGCAGCTGCCAGAATTTCCGGAATTGCACCAGCCGGAGATTCTGCACGAACCATAACGCCGATCTTGCCGCCGCCGTGGATATACGGTACCAGAATACCTTCCATGCGAACGAAGCGGCGAATCTGCAGATTTTCACGAATCTTCAGGAACAGTTCCTGCAGTGCTTCATCAACAGTCATTGTGCCGCCGGAAACAGTAGTTGCCTTCAGAGCCTCTACGTCAGCCGGATTCTTTTCAATAATGGTATCAGCAACCTGATTTACAAATGCCTTGAATTCATCGGTATTTGCAACAAAGTCAGTTTCAGAGTTTACTTCAACAACGCAGCCTACAGAATTGTCTGCATTTACCTTTGCAACTACCATACCTTCTGCAGCAACACGACCAGCCTTCTTTGCCTGTGTAGCCAGTCCCTTTTCACGCAGCAGTTCAATTGCCTTTTCTACATCACCGTCAGCTTCTGTCAAAGCCTTCTTGCAGTCCATCATACCAACACCGGTAGACTTCCGCAGTTCGTTGACATCTTTTGCAGTAAAATTAGCCATTGGATCTTCCTCCTAATTCTTATTTCAAACGATTTCCTCAAAAAACCCGAATAGACTGCTCATGTCAAGCATATTCGGGTTTTTGATCTAACAGATATTTCAGTTTCGCTTCTGCTTATTCAGCGTCTTCTTCAGCAGCCTTTGCTTCAGCAGCTTCCGCAGCGGCAGGCTCAGCACCCCTGCCACCCTCCAAAAATAAATTGAAAA